>Ga0316205_10003014_pt1 | contig 16449 bp, 16 predicted proteins | sample 3monthpyrite_MG_FD_204941 | JGI IMG/M metagenome (GOLD analysis project Ga0316205, IMG submission 204941) | Microbial mat bacterial communities from mineral coupon in-situ incubated in ocean water Damariscotta River, Maine, United States -... | ecosystem: Environmental > Aquatic > Marine >... | reverse complement strand
AATGAGCTGCCAAAAACTCATTTTGCTAATCTTTCACCGGACGTTTGGATAATTTGCGCTGTAAGGTCCTGCGATGCATACCAAGGCGGCGCGCTGTTTGTGAAATGTTATCGTTACACTCATTGAGTACTTTCTGGATATGTTCCCACTCCAGTCGCGCTACCGATAATGGCCTGTCGCGTACCGGTATAGTCGCGTCACCTTCATCCTTATGAAAGGCGGTAATAATTTCGTCCGCATCGGCAGGCTTGGTCAGATAATGTATTGCACCTAGCTTGATTGCTTCTATTGCTGTCGCCACAGAGGCATAGCCAGTCAACACAACAATACGGGTATTTTCATCCAGTTCTTTCAGCACACGCACCAACTCCAGACCAGAAGGGCCAGGCATACGCAGATCCACCACGGCATATTCAGGGGGCTCATCCGTGGCAAGGGCAATACCCTGATTAACATCATGAGCAATGCGAGCGCTATAGCCTCGATGTTCCAGCGCCTCAGCCAACACCTCACTGAAGACGATATCATCATCGACGATGAGCAGGCTGGGTTTATCCTGGTCAGGCGCGTTACTGCTCTTCATTATTTATTCTCAACTTGTCAATGGGTATGCGGATTCGACAGATAACGCCACCACCATCGCGTTTTAATAACTGAACGTCACCACCCAGGCGTTGTAGCGTGGTATAGCTCAGAAAAAGTCCCAGGCCCAGACCATCCTGCTTTGTGCTGAGAATAATATTACCAGCCTGACTCGCCAGTTCCGATGATATGCCTTCACCCCGGTCTGAGACATCAATACTGAGTTCATCTTGTGTCCAGCGAGCATCGACCTGAACATCATCGGGCGATGCATCAGCCGCATTATTCAGTATATTGATAATCGCCTGCTCAAGCGTTTGATCAATGACAATCCTGGGTGCGGGATTACTACCTACAATGTGCTGTTGTAACTGTACACCGATGCGCGATGATAACCAGCGTTGCAGTAAATCCTGTAAATAAGTGTCGAGTGCTTGCGCAGAGCCGGACTCGGCACGTAATTCACCGGATGCTGCAGAAATAGAGCTGAGGATATGTTTACAGCGGTCTACCTGGCTGCGCAGTATCTGTAGTTTTTTTGCGCTGATGGCGTGTTCTGGTGCGAGGTCTTTCAATAATACAGCCATGGTCGATAGCGGCGTACCCAGTTCATGCGCGGCACCCGCGGCCAGGGTACCCAGGGCCAGTACACGTTCCTGACGTAATTGTTGCTCGCGCATATCTGCAATCATGCGATCGCGATGACGAACGGTTGAAGCCATACGCACTGCGAACCCGGCAATCAGAGCAGCGCTGAGCAGAAAACCAAACCACATGCCGAGTTCATGTAAGCGAAAATCTGTGCCATGACCACCATGTACGGCAGGCATAGGTACATTATAGAAAAGTAGTAGTGTGTAACATAACACAGTGGCCAGCATCATCGCCCAGGTATAGATGCCAGACAAGGAGGCTGCTGTCAGGGTCAGTGGTAACAGATAAAAAGGTGCAAACGGATTAGTAGAGCCGCCGCTGAAATAAAGTACGGCTGTTAACGCCAGTACTTCCAGTAGCAGCTGGAAAAACAATTCGCCATCCGACACTGGCCAGCGAAAACGCAGGCGAAGAAAACCAAGAACACTGATAAAACCCATTACCATCCAGATGACGATCAGCGCTTGTGTCGACAACACCAGGTGCCACTGTGTAACGGCCACCCAGGATGCCATCACTTCAGCAGCAAGCACGATCAGGCGCAGCCACATCAGTCGTTTCAGATTTAAAGCATTACCAGTAGAGAGTATTTGTTCTGCCATAGGTGCATTGTAAGTGTTTAACGGCAACAGGCAAGACTACCTGCGACAATTTGTCGCGCGTCGCTGTGTCGCATGTTCACACAACAACGTAGTGTTTAAAATAAGTCCCGAAATTACTATCCGGCTATTGCTAAAACAGAGGAAAATATGAATTATAATAAATACAAACATCCGGTCATTGCTTTCATTCTTTTTATATTTTCTTGCGGGAGCTCTACTCAGGTATTGGCGCTGGGTGAATGCGGGTTATCCTGTTGTATCGGCGGGACCAGTACTTCCGGGGTTACTCTGGCGGAGAATTTTGGTCTGTCGATGCAGTATGAGCACATGAATATGAAAACCATTCGTCATGGCAGCGATGAAGTCAGCCCTGATGAAGTCATCAATCAGTTCTGGACTGCGGGTTCCAGTTATGCCGTACCGACAAAGATGGTCATGGAGAAATTATCCTTCATTGCGGCCAAGCCTATCAACGAACGTTGGCAGATGCTGGGCATTGTGCCGCTGGTGCGTAATAACATGGATATGCGTCGCAAGTTACCGACGGGCATGGTCATGAATATGAAAATGGACGAGATATCCGGTCTTGGTGATGTGACATTAATGGGCCTGTATACTGCCTATACCGATGCACCCATTCGGGCGAAAGAACGCCTGAGTCTGGGCTTTGGTATCAAAACGCCGACCGGGGATAATGATATCCGTAACCCGATGGGCAACTACGTGCACGCGATGATGCAGCCGGGAACAGGTTCCTGGGATCCCATTTTCATGCTTAGCTATATGCGCGCCTGGTATCCGCTCATTACCCAGGTCAATGTTTTATATCATTACTCAACAGAAAGTGATCTTGGTTATCAATTTGGTAGCCAGCTGAATGTAGATTTGATCGCACGCTATCAGGCAAGCAATTACTTTAATCTTGGCCTGGCATTGAATGCAATACATGCTGGTAAAGACAGGGACCATGATGGCCTGTATTCACGCCCCGCCACTTCCATGGTAGACAATGTCGAGAATACCGGGCTGACTTCCTACTTTATTACCCCCAGTGTTCAGTACAAGATACCCAATACTGGCGGGAATATCGAACTAAAATACCAGTTGCCATTATACCAGCGTGTTAATGGCTACCAGCAAGTCACTGATAGCCGCTGGATGGCAACCGTTTCATGGGCCTATTAATCAAACTGGCTGCGTTAGTTTTATTCAGTCTATCAAGCGCTCCGACTTTCGGTCAAGGAAGCTCGGCAGCTACTATCTATCTTAAAGATACTCAGGGGAAAACACATGCAATCCGGCATTTTGCCGGCAAGCTGAGTATCGTCCATTTTTGGGCTACCTGGTGCAGCTCCTGTTTGACAGAGCTACCGCAACTGATCAATGTTGCCGAGGAAATGAAGGAGCAGGGGCTGTCGGTTATTTTTATTGCGGCCGATAGCCTTGATGCCACACAAGAATATATGCGCAAAGAAAAACTTCAAGCAACCATGCTCATCGATCAATATGGCAAGGCTATGCATGATTATAAAATTCAAGCGCTACCGACAAGCATTTTTATTGATGCAAAGGGTAATGTTATCGATACACAGCGTGGACGCATAGACTGGAATAGCGAAGTGGTGAGTACCAGACTAAAATCTTTACTCGCCGAGTAAGCAAAGTTTTTATGTCTGAGAGCCTGATTCATGTATATAGACCAGATAAAAGCTGGCCAAGATTAATAATGTTGTCTGCTTATGAATGCATCGAGACGGATATGTCGCTGTCGTGCACACCTGTTATTTCAGCGTGTTTGCAATAAGGGAAAATTTCAACTCCGAACTTTTATGCACCCGAATCCGATGTAAAAATCAAGGATCGCACTTGCTTCTCATGTGTATTTCACATCAATTTGTCCAATATGGGTGATGCGTGAATTAAGGCATAGCGCCTGTATTTATATAAGATTATCAATAAATTATAATAAATTATCATATTTATAGCCCGGTAAATTCCATCACAATGTAAAGATTTGTTAAATATGACCGCTATATTTTAAGGGTTAGAATATTCATATTTTAGAGGGCAAGCCAATTCAAGGATTAAAAGTCAATTCCGGTGAGATCGCGGTGGGGCAGGAGCTCCCCTGGCCAATGTTTGACGGTGAAGGACGGTTATTGTTGAAGAAAGGGACGGTGATAGCCAAGCAGAGCCAACTGGACGCCTTAATCAGTCGTGGTCTATATCGAGATAAATCCGGTGCAGTTAATACTTCGATGCAATCCAAGACTCAAGCAGAAGCAATCATTGATCATACCAGTCCGTTTGAAATGCTGGCTGAGATGAAGCATCACTTTCCCAGGTTGCTGGAAAAGATTATCAACAAAGCGCCGGGGATAGAAAAAAGCGTTTTTAGTTTCTGCAAAAAAATTCAATCCCTGTGTAGTCAGGATGAAGACGCAATGATCGGTGCTGTTCATTTGATGCACACATTAGATTACACCTGTTTTCATCCTGTTCATGTGTCCATACTGGCTAATATTGTTGGCGAGAGACTGGGTATGTCTGCAGAGGATCGTTTGCCTGTTCTGGCAGCCGGGTTGACAGCGAATATATCCATGCTTGAACTACAGCAACAGCTCTGTAAGCATGAAGGTGCGCTGACAGAGGAGCAAAAAAAAGTAATTGCCGAACATCCGGCAAATTCAGTTCGTATGCTGGTGACTGCGGGTGTCTATAATCCCGTCTGGCTTAAAGTCATCATGCAGCATCACGAAAGGGCCGATGGCAATGGTTATCCGGAAGGTGTTAGTGGTGAAGAAATTTCCAGAGAGGCCCAGTTGGTCAGTATTGCCGATCGTTATGCTGCCATGATATCGAGCAGGGAATACCGCGAAGCAAAATCATCATGTGAGGCGCTGAAAGGTTTCTTTGAAAAGAAATGCAGCCAATGTGACGAAATACTGACATTGACATTTATAAAGGAAATGGGCATCTGGCCACCAGGCACAGCAGTAAAGCTGGCAAATGGTGAAGTCGCATTGGTCATCAAGCGAAATGAAAAGTCGATGTGGCCCATTGTCAGTAGTATTATCGGACCGCAAGGCAAACCTTATGCCAGCTCATTACGCAGGGATTGTAATGATGAAGCCTATCGTATTAAAGGGATATTCAAGTTGAATAAATCAATGCCATTGAATCTATCAAGGATCTGGGGCTATGGTAAACAGGATTAACTGTCCAGTATAAGAGTCAGATAATACCGGCTTTGATCTCACCGATCGTAGTTCCGGGTAAATAGTTTTCCGTAGTTCGCCGTTATCACAAATACCGATAGCGTCATGGTCGCGCATTTGATAATGAACAGTTAATTTCATGGCACCTGTTGCTGAATCTCAAGAGTCACCGTTGGTTTGCCATTAACTTCGACTTGTGGTTGGTTGCTGACCAGGTCGCCACTCTGAGTCATGGCATCACCGGATTTTGATACGCGTGCGCTGACAACGACTTTGTCAAAGTTGGACAGTTTCATTTGCGGCATCATGGCCATGCTGTCATCCAGTGTGAAGGCAAATGGCAGGTCTTTAACCTGCTTGCGCACGATAGCCAGTGGCATCCGTGGGCCGCTGGCGGCACGTGCATAAACAAACACAGTGTCATCAGGGCTGACTTTATCATTGAGTTGTGCTGCCAGACTCACCTGGCCTGTGATGCTAACGGATGTGGCTACTGCTGCCATCGGTGCAGCCGATGCTTGCTGATCGGTTGGAGCGATGCCCAGTTGTTTGCGTGCATCGGCAATGCTGGTGTTGATCATTTCGGCATCTTTAGACTCGGGTGGTAACAGCCCCTGTAAAATTTCCCAGAAGCGGATGGCCTTGTCATAGCTTTGCTGCTGATAATGATAGGTACCGGCGAGCCACAGTGCCTTCGGGTGTTTAGGTTCCAGTGCCAGCGCGCGCTTCGTAAGTTCATAAGGCTTGCCGTTCAGGCTGCCTTTCTGGTTAACAGCAGCCACATCCGCATAATTGGCCCATATATTCGGATCATCAGTGACCAGTTCAGTAAGTTTTTCCAGTGCTTGCTCGGCTTCTTCAAATTGCTGGGTATGCATGTATGAGCGAGCTAACAGGTTCCAGCCCTTGGCGTCTTCAGGATTTTCCTGCAAGCGTTGTTTTATTTTTACAATCATTTCTGCAACGCTGGGCATGGGCTTGTCTGACTTGACTGCACCGGCATGTGGACTCGCTGCCTGAGTTTGCGTGGCTACTGGGTTGATTGCAGTCGGGGTGCCAAGGTAAAGGTAAAGCCCCAGTGCTGACGCAGGTAATGCGATAACCAGAGTGATCAGGCTGGCCTGACTGCGGCGGTTATCAATATTTTCTCCCGCGCCTTGTTCCGGTATGTCGACAATGAGTTGTTTTTCCAGGTCTTGCTGAGCAGCAGCATATTCTTGTTGTTCTATTTGTCCTTCAGCCAGGTCACTTTCCAGTTCTACCAGTTTTTGCTGATAGATTTCCAGGTTAATCTGCTGGCGTTCAACGTTGCTATCTTCAGGGGCTCGGATCAAGGGTCGGATGACCAGTACCAGTGCACCTAGTAGCATCAGGGCGACGATGATGGAAAAGCTAATCATTATTGTTGTCCTTTTTTGCAGTCTTCAGTAGTTCCTGAACCCGTGCATGTTGGTTCGGGTCAATATCAATTTGAGGTGCCTGGGTACGTTTACGTACTTGTATTATCAGGAAGATGATGGCTAAACCCAGTAAAATAAAAGGTCCACCCCACAACAGGTAGGTGCTTTTTTTCACGGGCGGGCGATATAAAACAAAGTCGGTAAAACGGTCGACCATAAAGTCCTTGATCTCTTGTTCTGTTTTTCCTTCATTGACCATTTTGTAGACTTTGTCGCGCAGATCTTTAGCAAGGTCGGCATTGGAACCGGCAATGGTCTGGTTCTGGCAAACGGTGCAACGTAATTCGTTAATCAACTTGTCAAAACGTTGTTTTTTTACCGGGTCATCAAAATGGTAGGTATTGAATGCAGCATGGGTATTAAGCCAGGCCAGAGACAATAAAAAAGTGAACAAAGCAAGACGGATAGGTTTCATGATTCCTGTTCCAGTGTTTTGATGAGTGGCAGTATTTCATTGTTGATCACGTCTTCGGTTACCGGGCCGATTTGTTTGTAACGTATAATCCCTTTTTTGTCGATCAGGAAAGTTTCCGGTACACCATACACGCCCCAATCGATTCCCACTGTTCCGGTCACATCATAGGCGCTGTTGACGTAAGGATTGCCGAATGCCTGCAACCAGCGTATCGCATCGCTGCGTTGATCCTTGTAGTTAAGGCCATAGACGGGTGTGTTGTGGTTTTTTGCAAATGCCACCATTAGCGGGTGCTCTTCTCGACAAGCAACACACCATGAAGCCCAGACATTAAATAATGCAACCTTACCAAGAAAGTCGGTATGGCTGACTTTCTGGCCCGGCTGTAATACAGCAGGTAATACAAATTCAGGTGCAGGTTTGCCGATCAGTGGTGACGGGATTTTTTTCGGGTCACGCGTCAGGCCGATGGCCAGAAAAATAACCAGTACGATAAAAGCGATCAGCGGTATGAGTGCGCGTAATTTCATGTTGCCTGCACCGCGGGTTTTTCTTTCTTGTGCTTCAAGCGATAGCGTTTGTCACTGATCGCTAACAGGCCGCCGAAAGCCATCATCAATGCGCCCAGCCAGATCCAGCGTATCAATGGTTTGTATTGCATGCGTACACTCCATTCGCCATTCTCCAGCGGTTCGCCCATAGCGACGAACAGGTCGCGCATCAGGCCGGCATCAATGGCTGCTTCAGTCATCGGACTACGTTGCACAACATACAGACGCTTTTGTGGTTTCATTTCTGTGTAGGGCTGGCCGTCACGCGTTACCGTGATATTGCCTTCCTGCGCCCGGTAATTGGGACCAATGACTTCGGTGGCGCCATTGAAAAGGAAGTCATAGCCACCCAGGCTCAGGCTTTCGCCGGGCTTCATGCGAATGTCCTGTTCGATACTGTAGCTGCTGGTAAAGGTAACACCCAGTGTGAAAACAGCGAGGCCAATATGCGCGAGAAACATGCCATAAAAACTGCGCGATACATGGGCGAGGGCGGCCAGCTTGTTACTTTTGTTTTGCACATGCTTGTACAGATTAAAGAAGCTACTGGCGACCATCCAGGTAAACAATGCGATGATCATCGCGACCGGCCAGGAGATATCACCGAGAATGAAGTAGGCAGCAATACCAGTCAGTACTGCAAACAAAAACATGAATTTGAGATCATTGCTGAGGCGCGCAATACCATCCTGTTTCCATCTGGTCATGGGGCCAACAGCAGACAAAAATAGAATAGGGATCATCAGCGGCACAAAAACTGACTGAAAATAAGGCGGACCCACGGACAACTTCTCGTTATACAAGGCGTCAATCAACAGCGGATACAAGGTGCCGAATAATACCGTCGCACAGGCGACCACGAGAATGACATTATTGGTCAGTAATAGCGTTTCGCGCGAGAACAGGCTGAATTTGCCAATCGATTGAATACTGCTGGCGCGAAATGCATACAGTAATAACGAGCCACCAATCACAATGCAGAGGAAAATCAGGATAAATACACCCCTGGCAGGATCGGTAGCAAATGCATGCACCGAAGTGAGGACACCGGAACGAACCAGGAAAGTGCCGAGCAAACTGAGTGAAAACGCCATGATGGCTAACATCACCGTCCAGCTTTTGAACGCACCACGTTTTTCAGCAACGGCCAGTGAATGAATTAACGCTGTGCCCACCAGCCAGGGCATGAAAGAGGCATTTTCAACCGGATCCCAGAACCACCAGCCACCCCAGCCAAGCTCATAATAGGCCCACCAGCTTCCCAGTGCGATACCTACTGTCAGAAACGCCCAGGCCATGGTGGTCCAGGGTCGGGACCAGCGTGCCCAGGCGCTGTCGAGTTGACCACCCAGGAGTGCTGCGATTGCAAAGGCAAAAGCAACAGAGAAACCCACGTAACCCATGTATAGCATAGGTGGATGAATGATCAGACCAAAATCCTGTAATAGCGGGTTCAGGTCATTACCATCCGGCGCTGCGGGTATCAGTCTGTCAAACGGATTAGATGTTAATAACATGAACAGCAGGAAGCCAATGCTAACCAGACCCATGACACCGATAACACGTGCCAGCATCGTCTGTGGTAAGTGGCGGCTGAAAATGGTCACGGCCAATGTCCAGGTGCCGAGGATCAACCCCCATAACAACAAGGAGCCTTCGTGCGAGCCCCATACAGCCGAGATCCGGTATTGCAAGGGCAACAAGGAGTTAGAGTTTTTCGCGATATAGGCGACGGAAAAATCATTCACAATAAATCCGTATGTCAGGCAGATATAGGCAATCAACAGGAATATAAACTGCCCGCGAGCCGCCGGTTTTGCCATCGCCATCCAGCGTGTCTTGCCGGTTGTTGCGCCCGCAATCGGGAAAAAAGCCTGTATGATAGCCATACACAGGGCGAGAATGAGGGCCACGTGACCAATTTCTGGGATCATGAATTATAGACCTTTTTGTTTATTGTCGATGCCCATGGGCTTCATGGCTGCGGCGACTTCCGGAGGCATGTAATTTTCATCATGCTTGGCCAGTACTTCATCTGCTATGAATTGGCCCTGGTTGTTCAGCTTGCCCTGAGCGACGATACCCTGACCTTCGCGGAACAGGTCTGGCAGTATGCCTTTATAAGCGATGCTGACTTCCTTGGCATTATCATGTACAACAAAGCGAACCGTGAGGCCATCCTGCTCACGAACAAGACTGTCATTCTTGACCATGCCTCCCACACGAAAGGACCGGTTTAGCGGTGCTTCACCTGCGGCGACCTGACTGGGTGAATAAAAGAACATCAGGTTTTTATTGAACGCGGTCAGCGCCATCGCGACGGCAGCACTTACCCCCAGAACAATCAGGGTTACTACCATCAGTCTGCGTTTACGTGTCGGTGTCATAGGCGTTGTCCTCGTCTTTTCTTTCGTCCCAGTTGTTTCAGCAACTGCCGCTTACGGCGTACAGGGCTGATAAACAGGGCCAGCATCACTACCAGGGCCAGACCATACGATGCCCAGACATACAGGTAGTAACCATCCATATAAAAAAATTCTGATAGGGTCATAATCGCTCTCTCTCTTCCTGCACCCATTTAGTATGGGACTCTCTTTCGAGGACTTCGTTCCGACTAAACATCAATAGAACAGTCACAAAATAAAATTTGAAAGCGGTCGCCATAATCATCAGCGGAATCAACATACTGGTATCCATGGCTTGTTTGCCTTTCAATACCTGAACTGTTGGCCCTTGATGCAGGGTGAACCACCACTCAACCGAGTAATGAATAATGGGGATGTTAACGACGCCGACGATGGCCAGTATGGCGGTGGCTCTGGCGGCGGTGCGCTTGTCTTCAAAAGCTGATTGCAGCGCAATATAGCCGAGGTATAAAAATAGTAACACCAGCTCCGATGTCAGACGTGCATCCCATTCCCACCAGGTGCCCCACATAGGCTTACCCCATAAAGAGCCGGTAGCCAGCGCCAGAAAAGTAAAGGCCGCACCAACCGGTGCGCAACTGTTGGCGACCACTTCAGACGCCTTGGTCTTCCAGATCAATGAAGCGGCAGCAGACATAGCCATCACCATATAAACAAACAGCGACATCCACGCTGCCGGCACATGAATAAAGATAATCCGATAACTATCTTTCTGTTGATAGTCAGCAGGCGCCTCAACCAGACCCCAGTACAGGCCGACCAGCATTAAAATCAATGTCGGCCAGGCAAACCAGGGTAATAATTTCCCACAGAAAAAATAAAAATTTCTGAGTGAGGCCAGTTTGGTAATCGCTTGTAACATAACTTATCCTATACTTGCGCGTAGTGCGGCGGCTGTCGCCAATGGTGCCAGTGTGATCGCCAGCACCAGCAATGAGCCAATTAACATTAAATGTCCGCTGATATCAAGACCGGCAGTCGAGGCGGAAACTGCATTGGCTCCAAAAATAAGCACCGGTACATACAACGGCAGTACCAGTAGTGAAATCAACATGCTGCCACGTTTTAAACCCACGGTTAAAGCGCTGCCTATGGCACCGATCAGACTTAACACCGGTGTGCCCAGTAGCAAGGTTTGCATCAGGATCAATGTTGCAGCAGCATCCAGATGAAAAAAAGTAGCCAGTAGTGGCGAGAGTAAAATCAATGGCAACCCGGTTAACAGCCAGTGCACCGCTATTTTACCCAGTATCAAGCTGGAGAATGAATAAGGTGAAAGCGTTAATTGTTCCAGGCTGCCATCCTCGTAATCGGCTCGAAACAGAGTGTCCAGTGATAATAATGCTGCCAGCAGTGCCACTACCCAGATAATGCCCGGTGCGATCTGTTTTAAAATAACTGTATCAGGGCCAATGCCTAACGGAAATAACACCGCTGCAAAAATAAAAAACAGTAACGGGTTCATCCACTCGGATTTATTTCTGGCGGCAAGGGTAAAGTCACGCCATAACAAGGTTTTCAGGGCATGTGTGCTGGTATTGATCATGACTGTATTTTTAGTAGCTTAACTTCAGTATGTGGAATCGTCATCTGGTGATGTGTGGTCAGTATGATCATGCCACCTGCCTGGCAATGTTGATCAAAAATATTTTCCATCAGCTCGCGGCTGGCAAGATCCAATGCTGTAAAGGGTTCATCCAGTATCCATAGTGGGGCGTCGGTCAATAATAGACGCGCCAGGGCCAGTCGCCGTTGCTGACCTGCCGATAACTTCCCGGCAAATTCATCAATGAGTTCTTCCAGCCCCATTTTTTCCAGTGCCTGCTCGATATCATGGGCTGCTTTCAAGTGATTATGCAGAGCTGAAACCTTCAAATTTTCTTCACAAGTCAGGTTAGCTTTGAGGCCATTATTGTGGCCGACATAAGCCATTTCAGCATAATACTCCGGACGGCAATGCTCGATCTCTCGACTGCGCCACATTACCTCGCCCTCGGCAGCCCGGCTGAGGCCGCATAGAATCCTTAGCAGGCTGGTTTTTCCACAACCATTCGCGCCTTCTATCTGGACCAGCTGACCGGGCAGGAGTTCAAAGCTTAAATCGCGAAAAAGCTCTATATCACTGCGCACACAGCTTAGCTGAACTGCTTTGAGTGAAGTTGTGTCTTGTATTGCCAGGTCCATGTAGGTGCTATAAATATATAAGGTGTGTAAACATGCAAGGATAGCATGGTTCAAGCGCAGGATAAAACACTATAATCTTTGTTTAAACATATATTTAGCTATTGATATAAGCACATGATAATATTTTCTGGCAGACGATATTTACTCGGCGTCATGACTTATAAACATTATTTATTTTAATGTATTAATGATTACTGCTGTCAACAAATTAAATGTTATCTATCCTGGGCAGGAAACTATGCATGCCTGGCACGCTTATGTGATGGCTTCACCGGTATTAACCAAAGCTATGCTTTACAATGCGTTTGTGAAGTGTGTTTTTATTAAAATTGTGACCACATAATGGATGCCGAGCAAATTCAATGGGCATTTTATTCGCTACCGGTGATTTTGATCGCTTTGTATGGGATCTATCAGACGCGTAAACAGTCAAATAACCTGTCAAAACTAAAAAAAGCAGTGGCTGAAGGGCTCGCAGAGCCTGCATCTTTGCATCCAGTAATTGAAACACACAAATGTATCGGTTGCGCATCCTGCATAACAGCTTGTCCCGAGGGGGATGTACTTGGCTTGATTCAGGGTAAATCTCACCTGATCAATCCGTCGCACTGTATAGGTCATGGTGCCTGCAAAACGGCCTGTCCGGTCGATGCTATTACTCTGGTCTTTGGTACCGAAAAAAGAGGGGTTGATATTCCACAGGTAAATCCGGATTTTCAAACCAATGTCCCGGGTATTTATATTGCCGGTGAGCTGGGAGGCATGGGTTTGATTCGAAATGCAGTTGAACAGGGGCGCCAGGCACTGGAAGCCATTGCCGGTAATAAAAGTGGGTCAGGTGAATTTGACGTCATCATCATCGGTGCAGGACCCGCCGGATTCTCGGCCACTCTGGGAGCAAAGCAAAAAGGACTTAAATATCTGACACTCGAACAGGAAAGCCTGGGGGGTACCGTCTTTAATTTCCCACGCGGAAAAATTGTTATGACTCAGCCTATGCAGTTACCCATTATCGGTAAAGTTAAAATAAGGGAAACCACCAAAGAGGCCTTGCTGGAAATGTGGCAAGAGATTGAGAAAAAAACCGGAATTAATATTAACTACCAGGAAAATGTACTGACGATTAATGCCACTGATGGAGGTTTTGAAATCAAGACAAATAAAGCCAGCTACACGACCGCCAAGGTTTTGCTTGCCATCGGCAGACGTGGTACTCCAAGAAAGCTGGGTGTGCCGGGTGAGGAATTGCCTAAAGTCGTATATCGCCTGATTGATCCCGGGCAATATAAAGGCCAGCATGTATTGGTTGTTGGTGGTGGAGATAGCGCCCTGGAGGCGGCCACCAGCATTGCAGAACAGGAAGGAACCACGGTGACATTATCTTATCGCAGTGATGCCTTTGCTCGCGCCAAGGAAAAAAACAGGCAAAAAGTACAGCAAGCTGAAAAAGCGGGTCGCTTAAGGGTGATGTTCAAATCCAACGTCCAACAGATACATCAACATTCAGTCGAGATCGAACAGGAAGGCGAAGTCATGGAATTAAGTAATGATGCTATTATTGTTAGTGCCGGTGGCATTTTACCGACCCCCATGTTGAAAGCAGTGGGTATAGAAATTGAAACCAAGTATGGAACGGAGTAGCAGTATGATTCGATGGGCTGCAGGTTTATTTTTGTTGTGTTTATCCAGCCTGTTGTTTGCCAATAACCTCGAAGCAGTGGATCAGGCCATAAGACTGAAAGATTTTAACGAGGCTTTCAGACTTTGCAAACCATTGGCAGAAGCAAATAATATTGAGGCTCAGTATAAGCTGGCGACATTTTACCGTAATGGCACTGGTGTAAGCCGTAATCATGAGAAAGCTGCAGACTGGTATCGGCGCTCGGCTCAGCAAGGTTATGCAAAATCACAATATCAATTGGGGCAGATGTATCAGCAAGGTCTTGGTGTCAACCAGGATCTGAACGAGGCCAGAGTATGGTATGAAAAATCCGCAGCACAAAATAACAGGCTTGCCAGCCGGGCATTGATTAAACTTAAAAGTCTGGTAAGCACCGGGCAGTCATCAAACAATAACAGTAATGATTCACTTCGCCAGGCTATTATTGATGGCAACGTTGAACGTGTGCGTTCATTGCTGGATCAAGGCGAAAATATTAACAGTGTTGATGAGAATGGTAATAGCTTGTTGCATATTGCAGTTTTGCAAAATCAGCAGCGCATGGCAACATTGCTGGTCAATAAAAAAGCGAACCTGAATGCGCGAAATAATGAAAATATGACACCCTTGATGCTGGCAGCGAAGCAGGGAAATTATTCAATAAGCAATTTGCTAATTAAAGCCGGAGCAAACGTCCCTTATAAAAATGCAGCGGGTATTACCGCCCATAAACTAGCTGTTCAATACAAGCACGTAAAAATCGCCAACTTGATACAAGCCAATGTTGATAATAATGGAAACGAAACGCTACTGATGAATCAACAGCAGCGCAAGAAACAACAGCAGGCTTTAATCAATAATGGACCCTATAAAGGCTGGACGCCATTGATGTTGGCAGCATGGACAGGTGAGCAAACCCTTTTCAATGAGCAGATCAATCAAGAGCGACATCTGAATGCAGCAGATAAGGATGGCTATACAGCTTTAATGCGCGCGGCATGGAAAGGGCGCACGAACATGGTGAAAGATCTGGTTCGCAAAGGCGCTGATGTCAACCAGGAGTCCAGGCAGAAAATGACGGCTTTGATGCTGGCAGCACGCGCTGGCCATGCCAGTGTGGTGCATGACTTGCTGACGCATGGCGCTCATTCCATAACCAAGGACCAAATAGGGCAAACGTCGCTGATGTTGTCGTCACGTAACGGGCATGAACAGGTCGTCGCAACATTGTGCAAACAAAATGTAGAGATGTTGAATTTACGCAGGAATGATGGTTTGACTGCTTTAATGCTGGCAGCAGATCAGGGTTATGCCAGAGTTGTCTCGGTTTTATTAAGTTGTGGCGCCGATGCCATGCAGCTGGACAAGCGTAAGCAGAATGCATTGTGGTATGCGTTGCTTGCCGGACATCGCGAAGCTGCCACGGTCTTATTAAAAAGTATAAAGGATCTCAATGAACATAATCTGGACGGCGCTACATTACTGACTGAAATGACAGCGCGTGGTGACATTGCCAGCATTAATCTATTGCTCAATGCCGGGGCCGATGCCTATCAAGCAACTTTCAATGGTAATAATGGATTAATGATCGCTGCAAGAGCAGGGCAGCTTGAGCTGGTCAGATTGTTTCTGCATAAGAAACTCAATGTCAATAATGTCAATAAGCATGGCAATACCGCTTTAATGTATGCTGCTGAAAAAGGGCATGATGCAGTGATTAGCGAGCTAATAAAAAATGGAGCTAATGCTTCTATTCGAAATAAAGACAAGCATACAGCCGCTGATTTAGCCCGTCAGTCGGGTCATCAGGTGATGGCAGATAAACTTGAGGCGGCAGGAAAGAGTGGCTGGTTTGGTCTTTTTTGAGTCTTTATATGTGGTAGTCACGAAGATATTCACCGCGAAGACACAAAGTTCATGCGTAAACTATCTGATCTATACTTGATAATAAAAGCAGGACCAGAAGGCAGCCAGTTAGACATTGGAAAACAACTGGAAAATTAATTAAAATAATATTTATCATTTGATTGCAAATTGCAAAACCAAATTTGTCATCGTAGCTTCGTGGCAAACATTCTTTTATATAAAACATGCAACAAAGTGTCAGTTTATATCCAGGCTAATACATATGATGAATAGCCATCAACATGTTTTATTGCTTGATCGGTAGCTGAATATGAATAGTAGAACCCAGTTCAACATCGGATGTCACGGCCATATGGCCTTGATGCTGTTCAGTGACAATATAATATGAAAAGGACAGGTGCTGACCCGCATCAAAATCCTCTGCAGCAGGTTTGTTGGTAAAAAAAGGTTCAAACAGGTTCATTTGTTCTTCGCTGGTCAATCCGAGTCCGTTATGTTGTATTTTAATCCATACATTTTCATAGCTTTCCGAGAGAATAATTTTAATTAATGGTTCGAAATCATCGCGCTCTTTTTTCATGGCTAATGCACGACAGGCGTGACGAAAAAGACTCAGAATAACCTGTTGCAGCTCCGTTACATAGCAGGGCACCAGGGGCAGTTTTTTTTCAAAATTGCGCTCAAGTCTGATCTGATGGAAAGGCTGGTCATCCGATACAGATACAACTTCATTGGCAAGACTAATGGTATTTTCCATCACTTCAACAATATCAGCCATCTGTTTATTGCCTTTACGGCTGCGGGCGAAGGCCAGTAAATTACTGATGATAG
>Ga0316205_10003013_pt1 | contig 16455 bp, 16 predicted proteins | sample 3monthpyrite_MG_FD_204941 | JGI IMG/M metagenome (GOLD analysis project Ga0316205, IMG submission 204941) | Microbial mat bacterial communities from mineral coupon in-situ incubated in ocean water Damariscotta River, Maine, United States -... | ecosystem: Environmental > Aquatic > Marine >... | reverse complement strand
ACCATGGGTGCGCCATCAATCACATCACCCGGTTTGGCGCTGAAACGTAAACGTGAGTCCTGTACGCGACCTTCAGTATAAACCAGTAAGCCACTGTTCAGAAAAGCATCGGATACATCCACGGAAGCACTGAGTACACCGCCTGGATTATTGCGAAGATCAAGTACTAGGCCCTTGAGCGAGCCACCTGCATCTTTTTTCAATTTATTGATCGACTTCAGCAGAGCTTCGTTCGTATGCGTCTGGAACTGAGTGATTCTGACATAACCAAAATGATCACCAAGCATTCTGCTCTTCACGCTCTTGACCTGAATGACTGCACGAGTCACGGGCACCTTGAGTGGTTTTTCTTCGCCTTCACGAATAATCGTTAGTGTCAGAACAGAGCCTGGTTTGCCTCGCATGATTTTAACCGCATCATTTAAGGTCATGCCTTTGACGGGCTTCTCATCCAGTCGAATAATCAGGTCACCTGATTGGATGCCGGCTCGTTGAGCAGGGGTATCATCAATCGGTGAAATGACTTTGACGAATCCTGATTCCATGCCGACTTCAATGCCCAGACCACCAAATTCACCACTGGTACCAATTTGCAGATCCTTGAATTCCTCAGCATTCAGATAACTGGAATGCGGGTCTAATCCAGTTAACATGCCGCGGATAGCATTTTCCAGTAATGCCTTGTCTTCAACCTCCTCAACATAATCATTCTTGATGCGAGCATAGGCATCAGTAAATGCGCGTAGCTCTTCAAGCGGTATCGGGGCTTCCTTGATTTCCTTGGTTTCTTTGGTGGCCATCGCACCTGAACCAATGGACATCATGATGCCGACTGCGATGCCGCTGATTAATATAATGATATGTTGAGACCTGAATTTCATTCTGTACTCCTGTCAGCATATCCCGTACTGACGACTGATTAGATGTAATATTTCCTGAAAGTAGCATATCTAGTGCAATATCGATATGTTTTTAATACACTATTTCCACAATAATAACAATTAACTACCTGATAATTAACGTAACAATTACCTTAGACTGACGATTCCATCACGAGTTCTGCGGCACCAGTGAATTGGATTAACAGGTTTTCCATTGTGCCGTAGCTCGAAATACAGCTGGCTACGAGATTGTCCGCCACTGCTACCAACAGAAGCAATGGTATCCCCTTCTTCGACCCATTCACCGATTTCCTTGAATACACTCTGATTATGGCCATACAAACTCATGTATCCATCACCATGATCGATGATCACTAAAAGCCCGTAACCCCTTAACCAATCAGTAAAAGCTATGCGCCCGCGGGCGATGGCAGAGATATCTTCTCCCGATTTGGCATCAATGAGCATGCCGCTCCAGCGTAAGCCACCGCTGGCGCGGGTGCTGCCAAACTTTGCTCGAATACGGCCATTGGCAGGCCAGGGTAAACTACCTTTTCGTTTGGCGAAGGGTTTACCATCGAGCTTGGCGGCGGTGATGTCACCGAGTGATTCCACTGCTCGAAGAACCGCCTGTAATTCTTTTTCATTTTGCAGCATTCTTCCTAGCTGCTTGTCTTTGCTGACAATTTCCCGCGATATAGTGCTTAATATCTTTTTACGTGCACTGCGGGTTTTCAAAAGCGCCTGTTTTCTTTCCGCTTGTTGACTGGAGAGGCTCTCCAGCTTCAGCTTTTGTTTTTCGATTTGTTGTTCGACTTGCTGCAGCTCTTTCAATTGCGCGATGACTTCATTAATTTGCTCAGAACGAGAGCGGTTCAGGTAGTCAAAATAAACCAGCGCACGTTGAACGGTAGAAGGGTCACCCTGGTTGAGTACTATTTTAAGCTGTTCCTGACGACCCATGACGTAACTTGCGCGCACCTGGCTGGCTAATTGTGAGCGGTGTTTTGATAAGCCCTTTCGCAGTTGCCCCTGTTGCTGATACAGGCCCCGAAGGTTTTTCTTTTGTTCTTTAAGCTTAGTGCGGAGGCGTCTTAATTTGCGATTTATCTGGCCGATAGACTGATCCATTTTACGTAGATCGGTCTGTACTTTGCTTTTTTTGCTATGGGCTTTTTTCAGACCATGGCGCAGCTTAGTGATACGTTCACGGAGTTGTTCCAGACGCGCAGTATTTTTTGCTTCATCGGTTTTTTCTGCACGAACAGGAGTGAAGGTTGCTGCCAACAATAAGAGTGTTAAGAGCACATGAGTAAAACCCGGCTTCAGCCTGCTAGACTGCTTGCCAGTCCGTATCATTCCTCTACAAATTCCAGCAGGCTATGCCCAGTCATTTGTTCAGGCTTTTCAATGCCCATGCAGTAAATCATGCTAGGAACTACATCAGCTAATGAACCACTGTTAGCCATTTGTGCATCACGACCAATGTATACAAGAGGTACCAGGTTGGTCGTATGAGCTGTATGTGCCTGGCCAGTATCATCATCACTCATTTTTTCTGCATTGCCGTGGTCAGCGGTGATAATGATCTCTCCACCTGCGTGTTGCATGGCTTCATAAACACGGCCAATACAAACATCAAGCGCCTCAATGGCGCTGACAGCGGCATCAAAATTACCAGTATGTCCGACCATGTCCGGGTTGGCATAATTACAAATAATGACATCGTAATCACCCGAGTGAATAGCGTCGACCAGCTTGTCAGTCAGCTCAGGTGCACTCATTTCGGGTTGCATGTCATAGGTGGTGACTTGCGGTGATTTAACTAAAATTCGGTCTTCACCATCAAATGGTGTTTCGAGGCCGCCGTTGAAGAAAAAAGTGACATGCGCATACTTTTCAGTTTCTGCAATGCGCAGTTGTCGCATGCCCAAATTGGACAGGTGCTCACCAAACACATTTTTCATTTTATCCGGAGGAAACGCTACCGGATTTTTAAATTCTGCATTGTATTCAGTCAGGCTGACAAACTGTCCTAATTTAGGCGTGCCCCCCGTTTCAAACTGATCAAATTCGGCTTCAATAAAGGGTCGGGTGATCTGGCGCGCGCGGTCTGAGCGGTAATTCATGAATACGATCACATCGCCTTCTTCTATGGCAACGGGCGTTTCGCCTTTGGGGACTATGGATGTTGCCTGAACAAATTCGTCCGTTTCACCGCGTTCATAGGCCATTTTCAAAGCGGATTCAGAATCTTCCGATGTCATTTGGGCTTGCCCATGTGCAATCAGATTGTAGGCCACTTCAATTCTAGGCCAGCGGTGATCACGGTCCATGGCGTAGTAGCGCCCGATCATGGAAGCTAGTTGTCCCTTGCCCAATTCCTTAAAGACGGCATCCAGTTTTTTTAAGGAATCAGCTGCGCTTTTTGGCGGAGTATCGCGGCCATCAAGAAACGCGTGCATATAAACTTTGTTCGCGCCCCGTTCAACGGCGAGTTTAAGCATCGCATGTATCTGCTTTTCATGGCTATGAACGCCACCAGGTGATAATAACCCCAATACATGCACGGCTTTGTTATTTTCAATGGCCAGATCAACAGCATCGGTTAAGGTACGGTTAGTAAAAAAAGAACCCGTGCGAATGGCGCGACTAACACGCGTGAATTCCTGGTAGACAACGCGTCCGGAGCCCAGATTAAGATGGCCGACTTCCGAGTTGCCCATTTGATCGGCAGGCAGGCCTACCGCTGCGCCTGAGGTGCGTATCAATGTGTGCGGGTAACGCTGCCAGAGTTTATCCCAGTTGGGTGTGTTAGCGGCAAGTATCGAATTATACTCAACTTTTTCGCTATATCCCCATCCATCCAGGATTATCAGGGCCATTGGTCTTGGTCTAGTGGACATGGTTTTTTCTTACATTCTGCATAGGTTAATGATAGATATTTGTTTAGACATAGTCTAATCAGTATTAGTATGAGCGCGAAGCCATTGTTTTTCAATGATTAATTAGAAATATAATCAATTGTTTCATGAACTTCATAAACACTGTATTATTGTATAATGTTCCACTTATAAAAGGCAGTATTAAATTACTACTATGAGCTCAGTATTTGATAATACAAGTAAGCATTCTTCCGACGGTATGGTGAATATGATTGACAGTCATGAACCATTGATTACTCAGGATGAGGATATTGATCGCGCTTCGCGTTCACTCAAGGCTATGTCACATCCATTGCGCCTTAAGATCCTTTGTACATTGGGTGATCGCGAAGTCAGCGTTCAGGATATCGTAGAAAATGTGGGTACATCACAAAGCAATATTTCTCAGCATCTGGCTATATTAAGAGACAAGGGTATACTGGCATCGCGTAAGGATGCCAATCGTGTTTTTTATCGCGTAGGCGATCCACGAACCTTGAAACTGATTGGTATGATGCGCGAAGTTTTTTGTAGCCACGCACTTTAGTCGGTTCTAATGCACTAGCAAGGCCAGCGGTTGCAAGACCGTCGTTAACTGTGTCTTTTTAACTTCATTTTTTAAAGAATTCCTATGAATCAGTTTGCAGAGTTTGTAAGCAACCATCTTTTTTTATCCCTGTCTTTTTTTGGCCTGTTGGCTTATTGGATCATGGGCGAAATAAAAAATCGCACCAGCGGCGTAGGTTCGGTTTCGCCACTGGATGCCACTCAGCTCATCAATCATTCGAATGCCGTCGTTGTTGATGTACGAGAAGATAAGGAAATTACAGAAGGCTTGATTATTAATTCAATCCATATTCCATTAGGGAAGCTGGGTGAGCAACTTAAAAAAATAGAAAAGTATAAAGAAAAGCCGGTGATAGTCTCATGTCGATCCGGACTTCGTTCAAACAGCGCCTGTAGTACCTTACGCAAAAACGGTTTCCAGCAAGTCCATAATCTTCGTGGTGGCATCGTGGGTTGGACAAAAGATGGCCTGCCACTCGTCAAGAAAAACTGATTTCAATTTTCGTAAAATTTAAAGAGCAAAAACCATGACAGATCAGAACGAACAGGAATTTGGCATTCATTCAATTTATCTTAAAGATGTCTCATTCGAAGCGCCCAATTCTCCTGATATTTTCAAAACCCAGTTTCAGCCAGAAATACAAATGAACCTGAATCTTGAAACACACAAGCTCGACGAGAACGTCTATGAAGTCGTGTTATCTGTCACGGTTGAAGCAAAAGCCAAAGACAAGTCTGCTTTCCTGGTTGAGCTGCAACAGGCGGGTGTATTCACACTGCGTGGCTTTAATGATGAGAATCTCGGTCCTATGTTAGGCATCTACTGCCCGAATGTATTGTTCCCGTATGCGCGTGAGTCTGTGGCAAACCTTGTTAGTAAAGGAGGTTTTCCTCAATTGCTGCTCGAGCCGGTTAACTTTGAAGCGCTTTACTCACAACACCTGGAAGAACAACAGGGAAGCGTGCAGTAATTTCTGCGTGTCGTTACTTCAATCCCTGAATCTGTTTTTACAATTAAGACTCAATGCCTGATCAAAGCCTACAATCTCTAGCAGTCATTGGAGCGGGTTCCTGGGGTACTGCACTGTCAATTCTTTTTGCCCGTAATGGTGTGAATACCACCATGTGGGGTCATCTGCCTGAACATATGCGAAGCTTGCAGAATGATCGCAGTAATGAAGAATTTTTGCCTGGCATAACATTTCCCAAATTACTTCAGCCCTGTGTTGAACTTGAAGAAGCCATGGCCATTAGCAAGGAAGTGCTGGTTGTTGTACCGAGTCATGTGTTTGTCCCCGTACTGCATCAAATAAAACCATTTTTGCAAGAAGGTTGCCGTATCGCCTGGGCTACCAAGGGCCTGGAAAGTGGTAGTGCCAGATTGTTGCATGAAAGTGCACGCGAAATTTTAGGTAATGATATCCCGCTGGCCGTTATTTCTGGCCCTACTTTTGCACGTGAATTAGCTGAAGATTTGCCCACAGCAGTAACCGTTGCTTCCAGCAACCGTGATTTTGCCATGAGTCTGGCAGCTACTATGCAAAGTGAAACGTTCAGGGCCTATACCAGCACCGATGTCATTGGTGTCGAGTTAGGTGGTTCCGTCAAAAATGTATTGGCCATCGCCGCAGGTATAGCTGATGGATTGGGCTTTGGTGCCAACACACGAGCTGCGCTGATCACGCGAGGGCTGGCAGAAATTATGCGCCTGGGTATCAAGCTGGGTGGCGAAGCTGAAACGTTTATGGGCCTGGCCGGCATTGGTGATCTGGTTTTAACCTGTACGGATAATCAATCACGCAATCGTCGTTTTGGTATTGCATTGGCGCAAGGTATGTCGCAACAACAAGCACAGCAATCGATTGGCCAGGTGGTTGAGGGGGTTAACACCACTCAAGAAGTTTATCGACTCGCAGAACGTATGAATATCGAGATGCCGATTACCCAGCAAGTTTATCGTGTTTTGTATGAAGGCATAGACCCGCATCAAGCGGTAAACGAATTATTTGCACGTGAGCTGAAAGCTGAATTCCAGCATTAACAGTCATTCGGTTTTTAGTTTTTCTTTTTCGCACGCGGATGCGCCTTATCATAAACTTGTGCCAGATGCTGAAAATCCAGATGCGTGTAAATTTGTGTGGTACTGATATCAGCGTGACCCAGTAGTTCCTGGACTGCGCGTAAGTTACTGCTGGATTCAAGCAGATGAGAAGCAAAGGAGTGACGCAGTTTATGCGGGTGCAGGCGTGAGTCCAGTCCTTGTTTTATTCCCCATTGATGTAATCGTTTCTGCACTGCGCGCGTACTCAAACGCGTACCTCGCTGGCTGATAAACAAGGCCTGTTCATCCAATTCGACCAGTTTACCGCGTTGCTTTATCCAGGCTTGTAAGGCTTGCCTGGCCATCCTGCCAACCGGTAGGATGCGTGTTTTTGATCCTTTACCCGTTACTCTGATAGTCGCATCGCTTAGATTAATGTCATTCAGGTCGGCCGATACCAGTTCGGCCAGGCGCAGACCGGAGGAATAGAGTAATTCAAGCATTGCCCGGTCACGGACATCGATGTCACTGGATGCATGAATGTCGAGTAATTGATTCACCTGATCCACATCCAATGTCTTGGGTAGCTTACGTGGTTTTTTCGGGGCACTAACACCCAGAGCTGGATTATTATCAGCGGCACGTTCACGTAATAGATAACGATAGAAGGTTCGAATACTGGATAATTCACGTTGCAGGCTATTGGCAGACAAGCCCTGACGATGGCGCTGACTGATATAGGCGCGTAATTGGTGGCTGTTCAGTTCAGTCCAGTTTGAAATGTGTTGTGACTGGCAAAAGGACAGTAAGTTTTGCAAATCACGACGGTAATGTTTTTGTGTCAGCGCCGAGAGTCTTTTTTCTACATGGATATATTGCAGGTAGTCTTCAACGAGTTGTTGGGAGTCCTGCATGGTGTGGAGTTTATAAGAAGCGTCTCATCGCATGTGTGATGATATCAGCCATCTGATTCAAATAGATGGTGCCCATGCTGGAATGAAAGCGGTGACCATCGTCACTACCAATGGCGATCATGCCAATTTTCCCATGACTGCCCAGTGGCATCAGTACTGAAGAACACACGTGTTCAGCATCTTCACCAAATAGTATGTCGAGTTGTTGGTGTTTCAATCGTCCGCACAGGGGACGATTCGCTTTGAAGAAATTATCAAAAGGTTTGTTGATACGTTCATCTTTTGTGATGACGCATTCCTGATGTTGCATCTCTGGTAAGGTATTGTGGTCGAACAGAAATACCTGAGCCCATTGCGCATGAAAGTCCTTCTTGAACAAATTCATCATGCTGTCAATGATCTGGTCAAGATTTTCGGCAGCGAACAGTGCCAGGGTAAGTCGGTGTATGCGTTCGTTTAGTCGGTCATTTTCACGAGCGACATTAACCAGGTCCATTAATTTTGCATGCAGGTTGGCATTTTGTTCTCTTAAGCGACCGGTTTGATATTCAAGGATGGATACAGCATCACCACTCGCATGTTCAATGCGCATTTTCAGTAATACGTCTTCATTTTTAACGAAAAACTCCGGGTTTTGCTCGAGATAATCAGCAATGTCTTTATCGCTCATGTCAAACGAGGAATATTCAGGTTTTGTTTGTGTGCTCATAATTGAATAATTCCTTCAAATACACTTTCGGCGGGTCCGGTCATGAAAACGGGTTGGTTAATGGCCTGCCAGTTAATGATTAACTCACCCTGTGATAGATGTACCACAACCTGAGGCTCGAGCCAACCCCTGATAACCCCTGAGACCACTGCTGCACAGGCGCCAGTACCACAGGCAAGCGTTTCGCCAGCGCCACGTTCCCACACTCTCAAGCGAATATTTTCCCGGTCCAGGATCTGCATAAAGCCGACATTCACGCGTTGCGGGAAGCGTGGGTGATGCTCGATGAGCGCACCCAGTGATTCAACCGGGGCAGTATCGATGTCATCTATGAGCAAAACAGCATGAGGGTTTCCCAATGAAACAGCACCAATATCATAGGACTGGCCTTCAACCTCGAGTGCATAGAAGTCAGCTTGAGTATCTGCAGTGAAAGGTATATCGGCAGGCTCTAGTCGTGCTGGCCCCATGTTCACAGTGACCTGTCCATCTGCTTGCATGCTCAATTCAATAAGACCGGTGTTTGTTTCTACAGGGATAATGGATTTGTCCGTCAGGCCTTTATCCAGTATAAAGCGGGCAAAACAACGCGCTCCATTACCACATTGCTCAACTTCCTGGCCATCGGCATTGAAAATACGGTAACGAAAGTCCGCATCGCTGGATTGCGCCGTTTCTATTAAAAGGATTTGGTCGCAACCAATACCCAGGTGTCTATCAGCAATAAAGCGGTATTGTGCAGCCGTTAAATCGATTTGTTGACTAATCGCGTCGATCACCACGAAATCATTACCGAGGCCATGCATTTTGGTGAATTTGATAAACATTGCAATATTATCCGCTGTTTGGTGTCATAAAACTTGAACTTAACCTAAAGTATACATCTAGAATGCCTCTGATCAATTCATGAATGGATGTTTTGTTGCTAAAATGTTCCTGGTTAGGGTTGGACATATTACGAATAGGGAGCTATTCGTAATATGTCTGCCTTAACTTGGAATTATTCAGTAGCTATGCTAGCAGGCTTTATTATTAACAGATTACTTTGTACGAGGAAAATCCAGCATGAAAATTAAATACCCCGCTTTATTATTGGCATTACTGATTGGTGTCGTTGGCTGTGCGAAAGACGAATACGGTAATGCACGACCGATGACTGATGCGGAAAAAGGGGCGCTGATTGGTGCCGCAGTGGGAGCCGGTATTGGCCTGACCCAGAGAAAGAAGCATGGTAATAAAGCGGTTGTTATTGGTGCTGTCGGTGGTGGGCTGACGGGTGGCCTGGTTGGTAATTATATGGACAGCCAGAAAAAAGACCTGGAGAAAGTATTAGCGCCTGAAATGGGTAGCGGTGCTATTACACTGGACAAACTCGAACAGCATCGTTTGCGTATTAGCATGACCAGTGCGACGGCCTTTGATGTCAATTCGGTACAAATTAAACAGGGTTTTTTCAGTACAATGAACAAGATTGCCAAGGTGCTGAACAAATATGGAAAAACGGAACTGTTAATCGTGGGACATACTGATAGCACCGGATCTGATCAATATAATCAAACTTTGTCTGAACAACGCGCACAATCAGTTTACCAGTACCTTCAAGGCCAAGGTGTTATTCATCAGCGCCTGAGTGCTTATGGAAAGGGCGAGTCTGAGCCTGTTGCCAGTAATGCCAGTGCAGCGGGTCGGCAACAGAACCGTCGTGTTGAAATTCTGGTGGTGCCATTGGTTCAGGAGTAGCTTAAGTCCAGCTTACCCTGGAAATAATCAGTTATTTTTTCAAAGCGTTGTAATCACGATAGATGCAGCGATCCATAACCACAAAAATACCGGCCTGTTGCGCTCGTGCAGCGGCCGGTTCATTAATAACACCATCCTGTAACCACAGGGCTTTGATACCCAGTGAAATACAATCGTCGACGATGCTATCAACAAATTGCGGTGCACGAAAAACATTGACCAGGTCTATTTCGCCAGGCACTAGTAATAGATTGGCATAAGCTTTTTCGCCCAGCACCTGTTCAATACCTGGCCGCACCGGAATGACTTGATAACCATAGGATTGCAATGCGCTCGCAACGCGATGACTGGGTCTGTTCGATTTGGGTGAGAGCCCGACCACAGCTATTCTATGAATGCGGTCAAGAAATGAGCGGATCTCATTAAGATCGGGTGCGTGAAATATTGTGCTCATGGTTTTTTACCGTAGACGATGAAATGTCGATCGCTGACCGAACGTATTTGACAGTAATGCAAGCCGCATTGCATGAGTTGTTGTTGAACCTCATCAATACGATAGGCGGCACACAAAGAATGATAAAAATCATGTTGAAGTATGTCGGGTTCATTCGCAGCATAACACTGGACCAGGTGCGCTGCCTGCGCTTTATTTTTCGGGCGTAATAAGTCCATCACAAAAATACGAGTACCTGATTGAGAATATTGTTCAATGGTTCGCCAGATATCCTGGGGCTGATCCAGGTGGTGTAGCAAGCTGTTACTGAAAATGATGTCGAATAGTTTTAGTGGCAATTCAAGTTGATTAATATAGGCAGTATGCAGTGTAATGCGGGCACGTAGCCCTTGTTGCAGGTTAAGTACGGTGGCCATTTTAATCATGTTTTCTGCGGCATCCACTGCCTGTATTTCAAATTGCATTAATGCATTCGCAAAACGGCGTGTAATATCAGCAGGGCCGCATCCCAGATCAAGCGCTTGCCCTGTTTGGATATTGAGTAAGCCAGGAAAATAACTGAGTAACAATTCGATGAATTGATCATGTGGTTGATCAAAATTAGCCATGGCGTAGGCTTTAATCTGATCAGGCTCATTCATGAGTTGTGGTTCAGCAATTCGCTTCATTGATGAATTGGCCTGAAAAAAATCATTAAGGCAGGGTTGTTTCTCCAGCCATTAAGTCATCAATACTTTCGCGTTGTCGTATAACGTATGACTGGTTGCCATCGACCATAATCTCAGCTGCTCTTGGTCGTGAGTTATAATTAGAACTCATGCCAAAACCGTAGGCACCGGATGATCTGATCGCTAATAAGTCGCCTTCAGCTAGTGCCAGGCTGCGATCTTTGCCAAGAAAATCACCGGTTTCACAAATGGGGCCGACGACATCGTAATTCAGTTCAGGTTCAGTGGATGCTGTGTTGACCGGAATGATTTCCTGCCATGCCGTATATAGCGCCGGGCGTAACAGATCATTCATGGCAGCATCAACGATAGCAAAATTTTTATGTTCGCCAGGTTTCAGGTACTCGACACGGGTGAGTAATATGCCTGCATTACCGACCACTGCTCGTCCAGGTTCAATCAGGATCTCCAGATCGCGTTCGCCCAGGTTAGCCATGATAGCTTGTGCGTACTCGGCAGGTAGAGGTGGATTTTCATCCCGATAGCGAATGCCCAGGCCACCACCAATATCAAGATGGTGTATTACGATACCTTCTTCAGCTAGTTGATCAATTAAAGCCAGTACGCGTTCCAGTGCATTCAAAAACGGTGCGTTATCGGTGAGTTGTGAGCCGATATGACAATCAACGCCCTGTACATTGATATGTTCCATGCGTTCAGCCTGGCGGTAAATGTTTATTGCCTCGCTAATGTCGATACCGAATTTGTTGTCTTTTAAGCCGGTTGAGATGTAAGGATGGGTTTTAGCATCCACATCCGGATTGACGCGTATAGACACCGGTGCTGTCTTCTGAAGGCGACCAGCCACCTGATTCAGGCGTTCCAATTCGGCGGTGGACTCTACATTAAAGCAACGAATACCTATGTTCAGCGCACGCTCTAGTTCACTTTCTGTTTTACCTACACCTGAAAAGACAATACGATCAGCCTGGCCACCAGCACGTAAAACACGTTCCAACTCGCCGCCCGAGACAATATCAAAACCTGAACCGAGGCGTGCCATTATATTAAGTACAGCCAGATTGGAATTAGCCTTGACGGCATAGCAAACCAAATGTGGGTGCTCACCAAAAGCTTGATCAAAGGCATGCCAATGTTTTTCAATGGTTGCACGAGAATATACAAAACAAGGGGTACCCTGTTCCTGTGCAATTTGATCCAAACTTACATCTTCAGTGAATAGCTGGTTATCCCGGTAATTAAAATGGTCCATTAGTTTTGCTTCTGTGTTTGTTCAGGATGATAGAGTTCGCCTTTTCGCCCACAGGCCGTTACCATCGAAGTTACGCCCAGAATGGCGATGACCAGAAATAATAAGTATTTTGCCCAGCAATTTTTCATGGGTAATGACTCTCTACGTGCATTCATAAAATGATAATTAATAATTTTACCTGCGCGGCATGAATTCTGCTAGTCATTATTCAGGTGTATCCAGGCGATCATGCGGTTTCAATATGACGCAGCCGTTTGGGATGACGCCCTGGTGTGGGCTATGAAGCGTTGCTTTATCATAGAAAACTTATGCTTTTGCTAAAGATCGTTTAGGATAACCATGTGCGACTGAAGACAAACATATTTTTATGGGTATTGTTGGCATCGATTTTGCCACTCATGCTGTTGGCTTCAGCAGCGATCACTTACAGTGAAAAACAATATCTCAAGGAAGTCAGCCGCGAAGTTAATGCGAGCTTGAATAACATTGTTTCTGAGCTGGACCGGCGACTTTATTATGAGCGTCAGATGATTTTATCTTTGGCTAATAGCGCCTCAATGAAACAATATTTGCCGGTACTAAAAAGTGTTACGAGCGGCGACTTACACCAAAGTTACTTTCAATTGTCCGAGCGGCTGGAGATTTTTTTATCCAGTTTTCAGGGTGTTGTACCGGGCTTTAAATTAATTCGTGTGCTGGATGGTGAAGGTAATACGTTGATAAAAGTACGATTTGGCGTCGGAACCGTTGGCTTAGATGATGGTATTGAGAGTACACCCTATGCGGAAGAGCAGTTATTTGATGATGAGTTTTCCCGCCAGTTAACCGAGTTACCAGCCTCAGAGTTGAGTTTTTTATTGTTGCCAGAAAGCCGATGGGAATTGGATGAGGATTTACGTGGCCCGGTGATGCTCGATGCTGTGTTTCCCCTGGTGTTAGAGAATAATAAAGTTGGCTACCTGATGGTGAGCTTCAGTGGCGATCTGGTGGACAAGATACTCGACGTAGTACCGCGGTTACACAATGGTAAATTACTGCTGGCCGAGGTTAACCCGGAAGAAAACGAGCGAGACGGCATGCTGTTGTATGACGATATTCAAGGTTTGCGTTTAACGGAAACCAGTAATTCTCCCTTGTACTTACGTGTCCATGAAGGCGGATTGCTATGGAAGAATGTACATAGCAGTCCGGATGGGCAATTCGTTAGCGATGCTGGCCAGTCGATGACTTACTTTCTGGATTATTTGCCCTACCCTAACCAGCTTGCCACCTGGGTGCTCGCTGCTCGCGTTGATCGTCAAACGTTGGTGGCGCCCTTTGACCAGATCAGATGGGCCATTCTGGCGCTGGTTGTGGTGGCCGTAGTGATTAGCATGTTACTGGCTAATATCGGCGCACGAAATATCGCACGACCGATTAATGACCTTGCGCAACACTTGAAAAGGTATGCGGATGGTGACCATCGTTCTCGTGTCACTATAGGGGGTGCAAGTGAGATACAGCAAATGGAAGCCTCATTTAATTACATGGCAGATACATTGGAAGTTACTCAAGATGAGCGAGACCGTGCCCAGGGTATGATGTTACAAAGTGCTAAACTGGCCAGCATTGGTGAAATGGCAGCTGGCATTGGCCATGAAATTAATAATCCATTGAATAATATTCTTTCTCTGGTGAAATTAATGAAACGTGATTTGAGTAGCGATGATACCAAGTTGCTCGGAGACGTTGAATCGTTGCGCGAAGAAACGTTAAGGGCTTCTGAGATAGTTAAAGGGATTCTTAATTTTGCCCGTCAGGTGCCGCCACAGTACACACAGTTTAATGCCATGGAATGGTTACAGGAAACCTGGCAATTGGTACAGCAGGCTGCGAAAGCCAAGCATATAGAGTGTCAATTGATCGCGAACAATGACATGGTTCTTCAGGGAGACCGGTTGCAACTACAACAAGTGCTGGTCAATCTGTTACTCAATGCCGTTCAGGCCAGTCATCGGGATTCGGAGATTATATTAAGTTTGTATGAACAAAAAGGTTATCAGTACCTGCAGGTGGAAGATCATGGCACCGGGATTCATGAAGAAGATCTTGAACGGATATATGACCCGTTTTTTAGTAGTAAGGCGGTCGGTGAAGGTAGCGGACTGGGATTGTCGATCAGCCTCGGTATCGTTGAGCGGCATGAGGGTCGATTAAAAATTGAGAATAATTCTGATGGTGGTGTGACGGCTACGATCATTTTTCCTGTTTACAACAACGATAAACAACAAGAGCATCAGTCATAATATGAAAACGCATCCATTAATTCTTTATGTTGACGATGATCAGAAAGCGGGCGAACTGATGCTGCGCTTTTGTGAAGATCTCCCTTTTGGTTGTCGTGTATTTACTAACCCCCAACAAGCACTGGATTACTTTATTGAATCCGGCGCAGACATTATTATCAGTGATTTGCGCATGCCTCATCTCAGTGGTATTGAGTTGCTGGCCAGCATTCGTGAGCACAACACGGAAATACCCGTCATCATTACTACTGCTTATTCTACCGTGGATGATGCCATTGAGGCATTACGACTGGGTGCAGCTGATTTCATCAAAAAACCGTTTGATATGGATGAGCTGATGTTGTTGGTAACAAAGACATTGGAGACGACTCAGTTACGCCAGGAAAATAAATTATTAAAACAGCAATTAAAAAGTGTTAGTAAAGGCAAGAGCATGGTGGGCGATTCAGATGCCATGAAGAATTTATATGAGACCATTCAAAAAGTATCTGAAATTCGTTGTAATGTGATTATTGAAGGCGAGTCTGGTACGGGTAAAGAGCTCGCTGCGCGTGCTATTCATGAAAGAAGCCCGGAAAAAGACAAGCCTTTTATTGTGATTGATTGTGGTGCGTTGTCAGACACCTTGTTGGAAAGTGAGTTGTTTGGCCATGAAAAAGGTGCGTTTACGGGAGCGACACAAACCAAACAAGGCTTGCTGGAGGTTGCTTCAGGCGGTTCCGTTTTTCTCGATGAAATTTGTAATATTTCAGACAGCATGCAGGTTAAATTATTACGTGTTGTACAGGAGCAGCAAGTGATGCGCGTGGGTGGTGTGCATGCAATAGACACGGATTTACGTTTTATTGCTGCAACCAATCAAAACCTGGAGCGCCTGGTTGCGGAAGGAAAGTTTCGTCATGACTTGTATCACCGGTTAAATGTTATCAAATTACTGATCCCAGCGCTGCGTGAACACCCGGAGGACATTCCGCTATTAAGTAAACATTTTATCAATTATTTTAATGAGCGTTATCACCGTCATGCCAAGGGCTTCGATACGGATTCCATTAAGCGCATGTGCGAGTATCAATGGCCTGGAAATATTCGCGAGTTACGCAACACCATTGAACGTGCCATTGTGCTAGCTGATAGCGAGGAATTACATGCTCAAATACTGTCAGAACCCATATCAAGTCATGACAGTGGTGATGCGATAGACAGTGATCACCCTACGATAGAGGAATTGGAGAGACGCTATCTCTTGAAAATGCTGGATCACTTTGGTGGTAATCGGGAAAAAACTGCCGAGAGTCTTGGCATTAATAAGTCTACGCTTTGGCGAAAATTACAACTTTACCGGGGCGAAGGTGGTGAAAACGATTCCCCATAATGTTGAATCCTGTTTGTCTCGCAATCCTGAGCGTGAATAAGCGCCATGTGAAGAGTAAAACTCAGCAGTTAACATGAGTTGCTTTATATTAAACATTTGCGTTTTTTCGTTAACTAAATTGCAATCCTGATCGTGCAATTTGCAATTTCCTCCGTCGTCTATTCTGAATAAATCTCATTAATAGTATGATTTATATGTATTTATTTTATTGGCACATGACTTGCGAATGTATCTGTACGTAGAAAGTAATTGGAGGAAGTATCATGAAACGAAGAACCCTATTAAAGGGCAGCCTGACGGCTGGAGTGGCAGGGGTTGCAGCAGCAGCTGGCCTGTTAACGCCACAAATGGTCCTGGCCGCATGGCCAAAAGGAGCTTTTGAATCCAAAGGTGTGGATAGTGCAGTGAAAAGCCTGATGGGCAGCAGTGCATTGACCGCCAGTGGTGATATCAGCATCAAGGCACCACCGATAGCAGAAAATGGAGCGGTCGTGAACATCGCCGTTAGCACGAAGCTGAAAAATGTTGATTCCATCAGCATCCTGGTTGAGAAGAATGCAACGCCATTGACTTCCAGCTTTAATCTGGCTCCTGTGACAGAAGCCTTCATCAAGACACGCGTAAAGG
>Ga0316205_10003012_pt1 | contig 16460 bp, 20 predicted proteins | sample 3monthpyrite_MG_FD_204941 | JGI IMG/M metagenome (GOLD analysis project Ga0316205, IMG submission 204941) | Microbial mat bacterial communities from mineral coupon in-situ incubated in ocean water Damariscotta River, Maine, United States -... | ecosystem: Environmental > Aquatic > Marine >... | reverse complement strand
CTCCATATCCTTCAGGCGGAAGCCTAGCAGAACCGCTTTCTTGGCCCATTGGTTCACATGCCAGCTGTTGTCGTCCTGCTTTTCGGCCACGCGCAACTGACCCATGTCCAGTGCATTCAGAGTATCTTCGATGGCCTCACGTGTCTCGCCTGTGGTGGCAGGCGTGATGGTGTCGCGTGCCTCCCAGGCGGTGTCTATGGCGGTTTCCAGTTGGGCGTTGGACATGGTGGCCTCCCTTGCATCTCATGATCTTTCCTGTCGGCATGACCTATATGAGCGTGTCTGGCGCAGCGCAATGCGGCAATGGCGATGTCATCTGCGTCAAATCAATTGCACCACCACCATCCTGCTTTCATACTCGGCGCATGACACAGGCTTGTCCCACGCTTTTCTCGCCCCTCACGATCGGGCCAATGACGGTGAAAAACCGGATCGTTTCGACCGGGCACGACACCTGCCTGCCCCATGATGGTACGGTCAATGACGCGCTGGTCGCCTATCATGCGGCACGCGCAAAGGGCGGTGCGGGTCTGATCGTGACCCAGGTGGCCGGTGTGCATGAAACCGCGCGTTATACCTCGCACCTGTTGATGGCCACGGATGACGATTGCATTCCCGGCCTGCGCCGTCTGGCCGACGCGCTGCACGCAGAAGGGAGCAAACTGATCGTACAATTGTTCCACCCGGGTCGCGAAATCATGGAGGTCGCCGATGGCACCGCCGCCGTTGCCTATGCGCCTTCGGTCAGCCCCAGTGAGCGGTTTCATACCATCCCCCGCGCCATGTCGGTTGAGATGATCGACGAAATTCTTGAGGGGTTTCGCACAGGTGCCGAACGGGTCAGGGCCGCCGGGGCAGACGGTGTCGAGATTATCGCCAGTCAAGGCTATCTGCCCGCGCAATTCCTGAGTGCGGCGATCAATCAACGCGCCGATGACTATGGCGGCAGCCCCGAAAACCGGCGACGGTTTCTGGTACAAGCCATCGAGGCCGCACGATCAGGGGGCGGCGCTGATTTTGTCGTCGGGATGCGTATTTCCGGCGATGAGAAAGATCCAAATGGTCTCGAAGAACCCGAGGCGCTGGACATTATTGCCGCCGTTGAACCCATGATTGATTACGTCAGCGTGGTGGCAGGCAGTTCGGCCACTCTGGGGGCGGCCATCCATATTGTTCCGCCGATGTTTGAGGCCAGCGCCTATCTCGCCCCGTTCTCTGCCGCAGTAAAACAACGTGTGAATATCCCCGTTGTCGTCACTGGCCGCATCAACCAACCGCAGGATGCCGAAGCGGTTCTGTCCTCGGGGCAGGCCGATATGTGCGGCATGACCCGCGCGATGATCTGCGACCCGATGATGCCCGCCAAGGCCGAGGCCGGAAAGCTGGAGGATATCCGCGCCTGTATCGCTTGCAATCAGGCCTGCATCGGCCATTTCCACAAGGGCGTACCGATTTCTTGCATCCAACACCCCGAGACGGGTCGTGAGCTGATCTATGGCGATCTGACGCCAGCGTCGCAACCCAAACAGGTATTGGTCATAGGAGGCGGCCCTGCGGGAATGAAGGCCGCGTCAGTCGCGGCAAGGCGCGGCCATAAGGTCACGTTGGTGGAGGCTGAAACGCAGCTGGGTGGACAGGCCCGGCTGGCACAGCTGCTGCCCGGACGCGCCGAATTTGGCGGCATTATCACCAATCTCACCCGAGAAATGGAACTGGCCGGAGTCGATATCCGCACGGGCACCCGCGCTGATGCGGACTTGGTCAACCGGCTTGATCCGGATGCGATCCTGCTGGCGACAGGGGCCAAACCCCATTGGCCGCATGGGTTTGAGGCCGACGAGGACGCCCATGTCGTTACTGCATGGCAGGTGCTTAAGAACGAGGTCAATCCCGGCAGTTCGGTAGTGATCGCCGATTGGCGCAGTGACTGGATCGGGCTGGGGCTGGCCGAAATGCTGGCCACGGCAGGCAGCCACGTGCGTCTGGCAGTGAATGGCACCCATGCGGGCGAATTGATCCAGTCTTATGTGCGCGACAGCATGGTCAGCCGACTGCACAGGTTGGGCGTCGAAATCACGCCCTATGCGCGCCTGTTCGGAGCCGATGGCGATGCCGCCTATTTCCAGCACTCAGCGAGTGGCGAGGCGATGGTGATGGACGGGGTCGACACATTGATTCTGGCTCAGGGGCACGCGCCCGAAGACAGCCTGGCCGAGGCGTTGGCGGGGCGGAATTTCCAGATGATCGGGGATTGCCTTGCTCCCCGCACGGCAGAAGAAGCGGTGTTGGAAGGGTTGAAAGCAGCAGCGGCCCTATGAAAACGCCTGAGAAAATTCGTACGAATTTTCTATGCCTTCGGCGAGAGTATTTTGGGAACATTGAAAGCCATACGGCAGAGGGATCCGAGTTTTACACCAACGGGTCCGGCGCGATATTGCCGCCACAGATCAGGATTGCGACACGCTCGCCCGGTTCGGGCTGATAGGCTCCGCTCATCAGGGCAGCCAAAGCTGCGGCACCTGCGGGTTCCACCAATTGCCGTGCCTCGCGCCAAAGGGCGTGCTGGGCAGCTGTGATGGCTTCATCGCTGACCAGAACAGTTGGGATGTCCTTGGCCAGATCAAAGCAAATCCTACCGATCTGCCGTGCTCCCAACGCGTTTGCAGCCACGCCTGACACCTCAACATCCACGGGCTTGGCGACCTTTTGCGAAGCATGAAGTGCGCAAGCGGTTTCCGGTTCAACCGCAACGATTTTGCGCCGCCTCGCAAGCCACGCCAATGACCCCGCGATCAGTCCGCCACCGCCGACGGCGATCAACACGGTATCGGCCTCTAGACCCTGATCTTCCCATTCGGCCATGCAGGTGCCCTGCCCGATCACGGTGGCCGGGGCATCATAGGCATGAATTTGCATTGCACCGGTTTCGGCCTCATAGCCTTGTGCGGCCTCTAACGCGTTTGAATAGGCCCCTGGCACGACCTGCAAATCGGCACCGAGTCCCTTAATCAACGCGATCTTGGCAGGCCCGGCCATCTCGGGCACATAAATCCGCGCTCTATGGCCCAGCTGCGCCCCCGCATACGCCACGGCGGCACCGTGATTACCGCCCGATGCGGCAACCAGACCGGACTTGGGCACCGGCCCGGACAGTAACGTGTTGAACGCACCACGGGCCTTGAAGCTGCCGGTATGCTGTGTCTGCTCCAGCTTGGCCTCTACCGGGAAATCCAGCCCAAATCCCCGCAGGGTCACAACCGGCGTTTGCCGCACATGAGGTGCGATGCGAACGCGCGCCGCCTTGATCTCTGCTGTCCAGTCCATCCCTCACGCCCCTTTGTCTGGCCAATGCCTGCCCAAACCTATACGCCTGAATAAAACAGGCCAAAAGGGACAGATCATGAAAGACGACCGCAACAGCCAGTTCCGTGATGCCGGATCAGACCGCACCACCGCCGAGCAAGTGCCCGATACACCGCAAACCCGCGCACCTGCCTATCGACTGGCCTTTAATGACCCCGATTTCATGTGCCGTGAGGAGTTGCGCCCTGTGCGTCTGCAACTGGAGCTTCTCAAACCCGAGATGGTCCTGAACGAGCGTGGCATCGAAAGCACTGTTGTTTTGTTTGGGGGCGCACGCATCCCCGACCCCAAGCATAAGGACAAGGCCCGCACCAAGACGCTGGCCGATTTGTCAAAATACTATAAAGAAGCCCGCGAATTCGCCCGCCTGATGACCGAGCGCAGCATGGCCAGCTATGGACGCGAATTCGTCGTGGCAACAGGAGGTGGGCCCGGCGTGATGGAGGCAGGCAACCGCGGTGCGGATGATGCCGGCGGCAGTTCCATTGGCCTCAACATCGTGCTGCCCCATGAACAGGCCCCGAACGAATATGTCACCCCGGGCCTGTGTTTCAACTTTCACTATTTTGCCATCCGCAAGATGCATTTCCTGATGCGTGCCAAGGCGATCTGTTGCTTCCCCGGCGGTTTTGGCACGCTGGACGAGATGTTTGAATCCCTGACGCTGATTCAAACCGACCGGATGAACCGCGTGCCCTTCCTGCTGTTTGGGGAAGAATTCTGGCGCAAAATCATCAACTGGGACGCCCTGGCCGATGCCGGTACGATCAGCCCCGAAGATATCGACCTGTTCCGCTTTGTCGAAACCTCGGCCGAGGCGATTGCGATCATTGATGAGTGGTACAGCGAGACTGAGTGCTGAGCGCGCCGAAGTGTAAATTACCTTCCTTTGTTGCGCGGGTTGTGACAGCGATTCGAGATAACTGACGTTTCTTGACGCAATGGCTGCTTTGCACAGCAAAGCGGTCATAATATTGCGAGAGGGCAGCGCCAACTATTCGGAGCGGTCAGTTGCTGCCAAAAATATGCTTCTCACCTTACGTCCGAGCGTTTGCGCTACACCCACAATCGGCTTAAGTGGACATACATTGCCTCGTTCACTTCACCAGAGGTGCATGCAGCGCTTTGTACCAGTCAATTTCACATTCCATGATGCCCGCTTCCTGCTGTTCGGCCTTGGTCAACCGCGTAGGGTCAAATCGGGGCGTCATCAAGGGCCTGAGGCCTGTCTTGCACTTATCAAGGATTGAAATCTTGCTATCCGAGCGCGGAACTGTGATTTCGGTTTGTGATAAAAACTCATGTGTATCAGCGTATTTCATAGTGCTCTCCAGTGTTGTTTACACTAATAAAATCGCAGTTATTGGCTCATGCCTCAAACCTCGTTTCTTGACAATAGGTGTTCCAAAAAGTCACAATATGTCATGCCAAGGATCTTGCCACCCCTCAATCCGCTTCGTGCTTTCGAGGCCGCCGGAAGGTTGGGCAGTTTTACCCGTGCAGCCGCGGAATTGAACGTATCTCATTCTGCAATTTCCCGTCACATACGCGGGTTGGAAAAACGGCTAAACGTACACCTTTTTCGGACGCAAAAATCTGGTGTCGCATTGACTGAACAGGGTCAAAGCTACTTGGTCCAGATTACTCGGGCACTCGATCAGATTGCTGTCGCGACCGAAGCGTTGTCTGTCGCGCCCTCAGGTGTCGTCACATTGACGACGGAGAGCGCAGTGGCACAAAAATGGCTGGTGCCACGGCTGCCACGATTGAAGGCTGCGCATCCAGACATAGACTTGCGCCTTTCGATCACCACGACCCTGATGGACATCGAGGCTCATGATTTTGACCTGGGCCTGAGATACCTGCGCAGCGACATTCCTGAGGGGTATGACCTTTTGTTCCCTTCCCTTGTTGGGGCCTTTGCTGCTCCGGGCTTTACCCCGATTACTGGGCATGGCCTCGATCTCACGGCTCTGGCTGCTGGTCCTCTGATTGAAGAGGCGACGTTCCAGCTCTGGCCAGCGTGGTTTTGCGAGTCTGGCCTGAAAAAAGTTCCGGCCCTCGATCTGCCGCATCCATTAGGGGCGCTTTTGTCGATCCAGTCTGCGGTTGCGGGGCTGGGGGCTGTTCTAATGGACAAGCACCTTTGCCAAAGCGAAGTTGAAACGGGCGCGTTGGTGCGCCTAAATGACGTAGAACTCCGTTTTGGAGGTTATTATCTTGCCGTAAACCAAAGGGCCGGCAGGCGACGCGCGGTCCGCGCTGTGCGCAAATGGCTACAGGATGAGTCCCAATCCTACGCTACAATCTCGGATGGATGCTAAAGCACGATTTACATGCGCGCTCTGCACACCTGTTAATGAAAGTTACATGCCAAAATCGTCGTAGCGGTGCGTCCGCTTCGGGCGGTGATTTCAACTGATCACCGCAACACATTCTGCGAACTTCTCAGCTGGTGTTTGATATTGCAAGGTTTTGCGAGGTCGTTCGCTGATCGAGACGGCATCTCTGACCTGTCCCAGACCGTTGCGCTTGAGGCTGGCATGCCGTGATCGACGCACCGTGCGCCTGGCGCGCAGATGATCCAGCAACTCTTTCTTCAGCACCCCACGTGCCTGGATATACAGGCTTCGATATATCGTCTCATGCGACACCTGTTTTTGCACCTCTCCCGGAAAGCTGCGTTTGAGCCAGCCCGCAATCTGTTCGGGTGACCATTTGCGGCGCAGCTTTGCGGATACTGCGCGGGCCAGACCTGGGTGGCAAGCCAGCTTGCATGCTTTCGGGCGCAGGGCACGATCCCAGGCCGCCTGTTCCGAAGCTGCCGCCCGATACGCAACGCGGCCGCCATTGCGCCGAACCTCACGGCTGATCGTCGAAGGCGCGCGGCCCAATCGAAACGCGATGGATCGCAAAGACCTGCCTGTACTGAGCCCACGCGATATCTCTTCTCGTTCGCCAAGGACCAAAGACCGTTTGTTCCGCGTCCGATCAGGCGGACGGATGCCGCCTGTCGGGGAGATGACGGAAAACACAGACGAGGACTGTCGATCAAACACCCGACCGATAGAACTCATCGACTCCCCGCGCTGCCAGCGATCCCAAATCTCAGCACGCTGTGCGGCGTTATAGTAAATGCGGCGGCGATACTTCATGGTAAACACTCCGTCTTTGCTCAAAGATTAAAGTGTTGCGTCCACCTGTTAGAGGGCACCGCTCAAACCCGCCACTGCAGAAATAACACACACGCTAGAGCGATTTGCCCACGCCCGCCCGTTCAATTCAGCAGGGAGACCGCATCGCGGGTCACCCGGTTCGGGTCCCAGTCTTCCAGCACTCTGGAGTTATCATCGCTGTCATATTCGCGCAGCGTCCGGCTGCTGACGCCGGGGATTTCCTGAAACCGTTCAGCCAGTTTCCTGGGGAACCAGCCACGTTTGATCTGTTCGGGAAAGAACTGTGACAACACCCTTGAGGTGCTCAAAGCGCATTGGGCAGGCGGCACCGCACCATATTCCATGAACGCGCGCATGATGCCCTCGGCCAGTTCGGGCGACACGTCCAATGTCTGCACCTGCACGCGAAAACTTTCCCGCGCGTGGTAGCGGGTATAGCCATCGGCCACAGCCGGGGTGATGCCAAAGATCACATCGTTCCGCTCGGGAATGGTTTTGTGCTTGAACGACCCGGCGGGATCAAAAATTACCCGTTGGGACGCGTTGATCATCAGGGAGGTGTGTGCCCCCGCGCCTGTTTTATTATTGATCATGGTGAACAATGTGATCCGCGTAGGACCATCATGGCGATAGGTGGCGCGCTGAACAAACTCATCCGATGCCCAGATCGATTCTGCGGCGCATCCTGCAAGCAAGAATAGACCGAAAAGTGCTGCTGTAATTTTCCGCATGGCGTCCCCCGATGACATGCTAAATTGGCAAAATAGCCGTTAGCTGTTTACCAGCGCCATGAAGATCAGAATGAAAATAGACGCCGCGGCTACGCAGACCGATGCCCTTACGAAGCCCGCAAAGGTCTTTTCCTGCACATCGGTATTCATTTCGCCATGTTTGTGTTCGGCCATCTTAATCTGTCCCTGTGGTCGATCTGTTTAAACTTATTGATCTTGTTACTGCATTTACCCAGTGCTGTCACCCTTTTGGGGCGGGATATTCTGCACCCTCAGGATCGGCCAGGTTAAGGGTCTTAGCGACGCTCCAAATCCTGCGCCAAACGGAAGCCGATGCGCGTTGGTTCAGCCTGTTCCACCTGTTTGGGAAGGGCACGCAACATCACGTTCAACTGACCATAATGCTGGACCAACTGGGTTTTGCCACCTGCAGGATCGCTGCCGTAAAACGTTACGATATCGGGATCAAAAAAACCCATCCCTTCGATGCGCATCACCCCGGCATCCGCCCCGGTAAAGCCCATCGCCACCTCGTGTTCATTATCCAGCGTCTTTTCAAAGTTCTGGATATAGATGATCAGACGTTCATAGGCCCATTCTGCCGGGCTTTTCTGCGTCACCGGTTCCTTCGTGACAGCCTCTGGAAAATCGGCTGGGGCCTGGATGTCAGGGCTGGAATGCACCTCGTGACAGCGCGGCAGGGCTGCCCCTTCGACTGCCTCGGCCGTGGTTTCGATCTTGTCATCCATTACATCTCTCCCTTTGCCTGCCAAAGCCACGCACCATCGGCACGGCGCTGGCGGGTAATCGCACCAGACTGGTGCAGATGATTGAGGTGCGCAACCGTCTCGACAAGGGCCAGACCATACAAGCCGTGATCAATTTTTCGTTTGAACAGCGGCGCAAAGCACTCGGACGCCACTTTCGGACGGTCCAGATGCGTCACCAGCCGCTCAAGACACCCGTGGTGATTCTCGATCAGTTGCTGCATCCGAAAGGGCAACCCGGTGAAGGGCAGTTTGTGCCCGCTCAGCACCAGATGGTCATCATGGGCCAGTTTGCCCAGCCGCTCGCAGGCTTCCAGCCAGTCCGAGACGGGGTCCGCCTCGGGCTCGGTCGGATAAACGCCAATATTGGGGCTGATCGAGCTGATGATCTGATCACCTGCGATGACCAGATTGTCGTCTCGGCTCCACAAGGTCAGATGTTCAGGCGCGTGGCCATTGCCGATATGCACGTCCCAATCGCGTCCGCCAATACGAAGCATATCACCTTGCTTGACGCGGGTGTATCCCACCGGGATCGGATGGCAGACATCGGCAAAATTATAAGGCCGGTCATTCTTGCGCGATTCATAAACCTCGGCATTCATGCCCGCACTGCGCCAGTAGGCCAACGCCTGTTCCGTCGGGCGTTCTTCTTCATCAAGGATCAGCATCCGCGCCATCAGCCACGAAGTGCGTGTCGCCAACAGATCGGCCCCGAACCGCGCCATCAGCCATCCCGCCATGCCAACGTGATCCGGGTGATGGTGGGTCAGGATCACGCGGCTCACCGGTTTGCCCTGCAATGGCCCGTCCAGCACGCTTTCCCACAGCGCGACAGAACGGCGGGAATGGATGCCGGTATCCACAATGGTCCAGCTGTCGCCCTCGTCCAGCGCATAGATGTTCACATGATCCAGCGCCATGGGCAGAGGCAGGCGGATCCAAAGAACGCCAGCAGCCACCTCGATCGCCTCGCCATGCGCCGGGGGCGCCTCCCAGGGGGTGTGTATCTTGGCCAATGCGGCGTCCTTCCTGTTGCGACGGGCGTGAGCCTGACCTGCACCCTGCACGATCCGAGGTCAACACCATGCACGCTTGGCATTGATGCGACGGGCCAGTAAGGATGCCGGCCATGACCCAGACCCTCTCACCCGACCCATCCGGTATCGCCCGGGCCGCCGCGCTTCTGGCGCGAGGCGATTTGGTGGCGATCCCGACCGAGACGGTCTACGGCCTTGGCGGGGATGCCCGCAATGACACGGCTGTCGCGCGAATATTCGAGGCCAAGGCCCGCCCCCAATTCAACCCCCTGATCGTACATCTGGCCAGCATCGAACAGGCGCGCAGATTGGTCGAGTGGTCCGATCTGGCCGACCGTCTGGCACAGGCGTTCTGGCCCGGCCCCATGACATTGGTACTGCTGCTGAAATCCGATCACGGCCTCTCGCCCCTGGTCACCGCAGGCCTGCCCACCGTGGCGATCCGCCTGCCCGCCCATCCGGTGGCACAGGCCGTCCTAAAGGCATTTGATGGCCCCATCGCCGCCCCCTCTGCCAATCCATCTGGTCGGATCAGCCCCACAACCGCGGATCATGTTCTCAGCGGGCTTTCGGATCGGATCGCGGCGGTGGTGGATGGTGGGCCCTGCGATGTCGGGCTGGAGTCCACCATCGTCGGTCTGGCCGATTATCCGACATTGCTGCGCCCCGGCGGCTTGCCAGCTGAAGTGATTGAAGCGGCCTTGGGTCAACCTTTGGCCGTTCACGGGGCCAACGACCCCCTGACAGCACCCGGGCAATTGCGCTCGCACTATGCACCCGGCGCTTCTGTTCGCCTGAACGCAACAGATCGCGCGCCAAACGAGCTGATACTGGGCTTTGGTAAGGTCGATTGTGATCTTAACCTCTCGCCCGCCGGTGATCTGGTTGAGGCGGCGGCCAATCTGTTTGGCCATCTCCACGCGCTGGATGAGAAAGGTCAGCCCATCGCGGTCTCTCCCATCCCCGAAACCGGGCTGGGACGCGCCATCAATGACCGTCTGAGACGGGCGGCAGCACCACGGCCCGATTGAAACGAAAAAATGCGCACCAAACGGCGCGCATTTCAGATCTCTTTTGAAAAACTTACTTACAGCGTTTCTCGGCCTCTTCCACCGCAGCGGTATAGCCCATCAGCGAAAAGGAATCCTTGGTCTTGGTCCCGCGTGAGGATTGCGCGCTCAGCACCGCATCGGCGCCACGTTTCAGCGCCGCGATGATCTTGGCATCATCCGCCGCACTGGCCGGCCAGGCCCATTCACCCTCGCTGAACAATTCGAACGAGTTGCCGCCGATGTTCAGATTCACGGTCGATCCGCCCGCAAAGGGATAGCCGCCGGTAAAGGCCACCTGGCCCTGTACGCCCGCTTCGGGGCGATAGAAAGTCATCAACAGGATATCGCCGCGCCGCACGGCCACAACGCGCCCATCGCGCGTATTCACCGTTTCGGTCGGTGATGACACGGCCCAACATTCGCGGGGTTGCTTTTCTTCAAACACGCTCCAGGCGGTTTTCGCAGCCACCTGATTGGTGCTTTGTTCCTGTGCCGTCGCACCGGTTGCCGCGAATGCCAATGCGGCCCCTGCGATCAGATATGAAAAACGTGATACCATATGTCCAGCCTCCAAGCTGTCCTTTAGCCTCAATTATACTGGCCCCGCGCATCCTTTGTGGATTTCTTCTTGGCGACGGCCTGTTCTTACTCGACATTGCTACAATAGCCTGAAACAGGCGAGGCGCGAAAGATGCAATTGGCAAATTTCCGCACATTTAGAGGCGTATGAAAGGTCACAATCATGTCAAACCCGGTTCCGATGACTGAAATCTGGCGCGGCCCGATGATTGAAAGCCTGCATCTGGGCCATGCGGTGATCTGTGATGACACCGGCCAGATCGTTGAGGCCTGGGGCGACCCGGACACGGCCGTCTACCCGCGCAGCTCGGCCAAGATGATCCAGGCACTGCCCCTGATCGAAAGCGGCGCGGCGGCGGCGCATGGCCTCACCACCGAACACTTGGCGCTGGCTTGCGCATCGCATAACGCCGCTGCCATTCACACCGATCGCGTCCAGGCGTGGTTGTCTGATCTGGGGCTGACGGATGATGACTTCCGCTGTGGCCCGCAGGAGCCGGACGATATCCCTGCCCGCGATGACCTGATCCGCTCAGGCCAGGGCCCGTGCCGGTATCACAACAATTGCTCGGGCAAACATTCGGGATTCCTGACCCTGACCCGCCATCTGGGCGCTGGCCTGGACTATGTCGAGATCGACCACCCCGTGCAACGCGCCTGCCTTGAGGCGTTTGAATCCGTCACCGGACAGGATAGCCCCGGTCATGGTATCGACGGCTGTTCCGCCCCCAATTTCATCACCAGTCTGCACGGTATGGCCCGCGCTATGGCCTATTTTGCCACCGCGCAGGACGGCGCGGATACACGTCAGACGGCTGCCATGCAACTTTGGCAGGCGATGGTTGCCCATCCCGATCTGGTTGCCGGGGAAACCCGCGCCTGCACCGAGTTGATGCGCGCCTGCTCGGAGCCCGTGGCCCTGAAAACCGGGGCCGAGGGATTTTTCATCGCCATCCTGCCCACAAAGAAGATGGGCATCGCTCTGAAAATAGCGGATGGCACCACCCGCGCTGCAGAATGTACGATTGCAGCCCTTCTGGTCCGTTTGGGTGTTTTGTCACCTGACCACCCGGCCACGCGGCGATTCTTGAATGCACCGATTCTCGATCGAAATGGATCCGCCACCGGCACCATCAAGCCCGTTTCAGGACTTCTTTAGGCGATCTTCAAACGTTGTCTTGCCGATTATGCCCTACCGCATCGGCAGCGTCCCGCCGTGGCGCGGACCCCGGCAGGCTCTTGCACAGCGCACTTGCCGGTTTCGGCCCGTTTTCGCGACTTTTCGGGGGATGTAGCGTTCAGCTACAGACAATCCCCGGCCTTGCCCCCACCTTCCCCGGACAGAGGCGCAATCGCCCTCTGCAACCTCCATAGGAAGGAGACCTAACATGACGAAAGACCTGATCGCAGCAAGCCTCGCCCTTGCCCTTGTTCTGCCCGTTGCCGGTTTTGCCCAAGACATCGCGACCATGGACGCCGATGGGGATGGTGCTGTCACCATGACCGAATTCCAGGCCGCGCTCCCTGACGCCGAAGCCGGTACATTCAGCCAGGCCGACGCCAATGCCGACGGCATGCTGACCACGGACGAGATTGCCGACGCGCAGGCGCAAGGCGTTCTGCCCGCCTCGGACGGCTAACACGAGTTTGGATGGGGCGGGATGACGTATCCCGCCCCATACCTGTCGCAACGCCCTGCTTTACAGCGGGGCTTTTCTCTTTCAGTACTGGTCCTGTTCTCAGGGCGGGGTGAAATTCCCCACCGGCGGTAAGGGGCGATATGCCCTAAGCCCGCGAGCGGTCCCGGATTTTCCGGGATGTCTAGCAGATCTGGTGCAATTCCAGAGCCGACGGTCATAGTCCGGATGGAAGAGAGCGGTAAGGGTCAGTGCGCGAACCTGCGTCTGGTGCCTTTTCGTTTGATGCTCTGGGTGACGTGTCAAAAGGAAAAGGAGCCATGTTATGACACTTCCCCATTACGCCTTTATCAAAGCCAACTGGCATGCCGAGATTGTTGATCAGGCGCTGGTTGGATTTTCGGAACTGATCGACGCTGCGCAAATAGATGTCTTCGACGCACCCGGCGCGTTCGAGATGCCCCTGTTGGCGCGGGATCTGGCCAGTTCGGGGCGTTACGCTGCCGTGGCTGCTGCCGCCTTCGTTGTGGATGGCGGCATCTACCGGCACGACTTCGTTGCGCAGGCCGTGGTCGATGGATTGATGCGCGCCGGATTGGACAGCGGTGTGCCCGTCTTGTCCGTCTCGCTCACCCCGCATCAGTACCAGGAGACCGAGTATCACACGGCGATCTACCGTGATCATTTCATTGAGAAGGGCCGAGAGGCCGCCCGCGCCGCGCTGATGATCGGTCAGACGCGGGCCAGCCTCGCGGCGTAAGCGTTACATCTCGACGATCGGAGCGATCTCGACGGTGCCTTTGCCACCGTCGAGAATCGGGCATCCTTTGGCCATGTCACATGCTGCCTCGATGCTGTCCGCCTCGAGAATAGTATAGCCGGACAACGGGTTGGAACCGCCATTGTCGGCCACCCCATCGGCGCTGACAGTTTTGGACATGCCAACCGGGTTGCCGGGGTCTGCTGCGGCATCGCCAAGCCCGGTCAGCCAGCTGATCCATTTTGCCATTATCTTTTCACCCTCTTCGGGTGTCTCGGGCTTACCGCCCCCGTGATAGGCCAGCATGAATTTCGCCATTGTCTTTCCTCCGTGTTGTGATTGGTCAAACGTCGAGTGTCGCAAGGTAGCGTTCCAGCCGCGCAAGTGGCCCGTGGGTCCAACCGCCTTCGTGGCGGGCGGCAATTTCGTCACTGGGCAGGTCACGGTGGTCGATTGTCAGCCGCGCACGGCCCCCATCGAGCGCATCAATCGTAAACGTCACATGGCTCTCCGCGCCCCGCGCATCCGCATCATCATGCCAGCCCCAGGTGAAGCTGACACTGCGCGGCGGGTCCACTTTGGTGACCTGCCCCGACATCTTGAAAACCGCTCCATCTTCGCTGACCAGTCGGGAAAACCACGGGCCCGTGCGCGAGAAATCCAGTTGATATTCCGGCAAGGTCATCCCGTCATGACCCCACCATTGCAGCACATTGGACTGGGTGGTGATTACCTCAAACAGCCGTTCGGCGGTGGTTTTAAACTCACGCTCAAGATGCAGATCCGCCATGTTCAGTCCTTTTCTTCCAATGCCAGCATGGCGTCCAATCGGTCCAACCCCGCCTCCCAAAAGGCGCGGTGATCCATCGTCCAGTCCGCGACCGCCTGCAATGCCTCGGGCCGTACGGAATAAAGCCGCTTCGTGCCCTCGCTGCGTTGCGCAATCAGCCCCGCCTCACGCAGCACCTTCAGGTGGCGTGACATGGCAGGGGCACTCATATCGGCCCCTTCCACCAAGGCCCCGGCGGGCAATTCGCCCTCGGACATCAGACGTTCAACCACGGCAAAGCGGGTTTCGTCAGACAGGGCAGCGAAGGTGCGACTTAGGTTACTCATGACGACTTATTAACAATATTGATAATTAACTGTAAAGCGAAATTATGTTCGACGCGCCCAGGTCGCCAACACGCCCGCCAACACAATCATCACAATCCCCAGCAACGTCAGGGGCGATGGTACCTCGTGAAACAGCATCAGACCCCAGATCACGGCATAGCCCACATAGGAAAAATCAAACACGCCCAGCACCGAGGGCGGCGCGTTTTTATAGGCAATTGCCGTGCCGACACCGCCGATGACCAAAGCCAGCGCCAGCGCCGCCATGATCCGCCAGTCGATCTGGCCCAAGGCCACCCAAGGCGCGGCTGCATAGCCTTCACCGCTTGCGCCAACGGCTATCACCGCGCTGCCCAACGCACCCGCAATGATAAAACCGATAGCCAGAAACAAGCCCAGTGCAAGAGGATGATCCCCCCGGCATTTCGCCCGGGTTACGATCATCGCCAGGGCATAAGACATTGCCGAAAGCAGCGGCAGAAACATGTACCCGTTCACCCCCTCAACGCCGGGCCGCAGGATCACGATCACGCCGGCAAAGCCCAAGGCCACGGCCAGCCAGCCGCGCGTACTGATCCGTTCGCCCAACAACAGCGCCGAAAACAACGTGATGAAAATCGGCAGGGTGTAGTAGGCCGCCGCCGCTACGGACAAGGGCAGATGCGGCAGCGAGATGTAATACGCCACCCACATCGCAACCAGCAGCGCCACGCGCAGGGCCACCCATCCCGGCGCTTGCGGCCACAGCCGCGCGCCCTTGGCCAGCAGCAGGATCAAGATCGCAAAGCCCGGCAGCGCCAGAGCAGAGCGCAATACAAACATCTGCCAAATCCCCACGGCCCCGGCCGACCCTTTGATCAGCGCATCGCCCAGCGACAATGCCAGCGTTGTCATCAGCAGCACAGCAATCGCCAGGCCTAATCGGTCACTGCCAGTGGAGTGTGGGATCATGTGCTGCCTCCTTGCGTGAACTGGTAGAGGCCGGTGTCGTCAAAACCTGTCAGCAGTCGACAAACTCATCCAGGGAATACCCCTGCAAGTAAAGCAGCGCGGTGAGGTCCCCGTGATTGATACGCACATCACACTGGGCGGCAACCGATGGCTTGGCATGCAGTGCGACACCGGTGCCCGCGCGATGCAACATGCCCAGATCATTGGCCCCGTCGCCAACGGCAATTACATCCGTCTCGACCAAACCCACCCGCGCACTGATCACCTCTAGTGCGCTCACTTTCGCCTCGCGTCCCAGAATGGGCCGTCCGACCTCACCGGTCAGTTTGCCATCTTCGATCAGCAAGGTATTGGCGCGGTTTTCATCAAAGCCCAGCGTCTCGGCCACCCGCGCCGTGAATGCTGTGAACCCACCCGAGACCAGCGCCGCATACGCCCCGTTGGCGCGCATCGTGGCCAGCAGGGCCTTGCCGCCCGGCATATAGGTGATCCGCGCGTCCAGAACATGGTCAATCACCGCCGCGTCCAGGCCTTTCAGAAGGCCGACCCGTTCGATCAAAGCGCCTTCAAAATCCAGCTCACCATTCATCGCGCGGGCAGTGATGTCCTTGACATGGTCGCCCACCCCGGCCTCGTCGGCTAATTCATCAATGCATTCCTGCTGGATCATCGTGCTGTCCATATCAGCCAGCAACATCTCTTTGCGCCGTCCCTTGGTCGGTTGCACGATCAAATCCACACCAAGGCCCTGCATATCGGCCCAGACATCCCAGCGATTGCCCGGCACCTCGGCCATTGCAAATTCCGCCGCCTCATCCGGGGCCAGCCATTGCAGATCGCCCCCGCCCCACGCGTTGCGCAGGCTTTCGGCAAGGGCAGGCTGCAACCCGCCTTGAGGCGCAATTAGGGTGGTTACGAACATATCAAGAACTTCATTATTGCTTGCCGCCTTACACCATAACGTTTCGAGAAAGTGAACCTTATGGAAATTATGTAAATTTTACCTTTACCGATAGACAAGAGTAAGGGATATTGTGTTTGAGGCCCATCGGCACACCAAATATCGTGGCGCAATCGCGCCGGGAAGGAGGTGATGTAGATGGCAAAGAGTTGCAAAACGGTTCGTCGTACCGTTAGGACGACAAAGAAGCCGGGACCAAAGACTGTTCCGGTGAAGCCGCACCAGCGATCCAAGCCCAAGAAGGGCTGCTAATCCTGCAAGATTAAGCTGAAACGCTGATGGGCCTCACCCAACAGTGAATCATGGAGAGTCCGACCGCGCAAGGGG
>Ga0316205_10003011_pt1 | contig 16465 bp, 17 predicted proteins | sample 3monthpyrite_MG_FD_204941 | JGI IMG/M metagenome (GOLD analysis project Ga0316205, IMG submission 204941) | Microbial mat bacterial communities from mineral coupon in-situ incubated in ocean water Damariscotta River, Maine, United States -... | ecosystem: Environmental > Aquatic > Marine >... | reverse complement strand
ACCCGTTACGATAAGCTCAGCTATGATGAAGTGCTGAATAAAAAACTCATGGTCATGGATGCCACTGCGATAGTATTATGTAGAGATAGCAATATGCCTTTGAGTGTATTCAGTATTAATAATCACGGAGATTTGCTACGTATGATGAAAGGCGAATCCGTTGGAACTGTGGTGGAGTAAGCTTAGATATGATTGATGATATAAAAGCCGATGCATCAACCCGAATGGGTAAAAGCGTGGAATCATTTAAACACGAACTAGGAAAAATTCGTACGGGCCGGGCGCATCCCAGTTTGTTGGACCAGGTATCTGTTGAGTATTATGGTAGTCCAGTACCGCTAACTCAGGTTGCTAATGTGGTAGCAGAAGACTCCAGAACCTTGTTGGTGACACCTTGGGAAAAAGACATGGTCAAGGTGGTTGAAAAAGCCATTTTAACCTCGGACCTGGGTTTGAATCCGGCTACTGCAGGTATGGCCATTCGTGTACCGATGCCTCCATTAACGGAGGAAAGGAGACGCGATTTGGTGAAAGTTGTCAAGAATGAAGCAGAAAACGGCAAAATTGCTATTCGTAATATACGACGTGATGCTAATAACGATCTAAAAGAGTTACTGAAGGAAAAGGAAATTTCTGAAGATGATGAGCGCCGTGGTCAGGACCTTGTTCAGAAGTTGACTGATAAGCATACTGAAGAAGTTGATAAGCTTTTGGTTGTTAAAGAGCAGGAGTTAATGGAAGTTTAATTTAATCAGCCTTGCTGATTAATGATAATTACTCATATTATAATTATTATTTTTCCTATGCGACTAAGGAACCATCTTGAAGAGTTTTCCTAATCATATTGCAGTTGTGATGGATGGGAATGGGCGTTGGGCAAAAAAAAGGTTCTTGCCTCGCTTTGCCGGCCACAAGTCCGGATTGAATGCTACCCGTGATATTGTGCAATCCTGTTCTGATCTGGGTATCAAGGCATTAACCCTGTTTGCATTCAGTAGTGAAAACTGGAAACGCCCCAAACTGGAAGTTCGCTTATTAATGGATCTTTTTGCCAGTTCCTTACAAAAAGAAATTACCCGATTACATGATAATAATGTGCGTATTCGTTTTATTGGCGAGCTATCGGCTTTTTCAAAAAAATTACAAAAAATTATCGCTAATTCTGAACAACAAACAGCCGAAAATTCGGGTTTGGAATTGCGTGTAGCGGTTAACTATGGTGGTCGTTGGGATATCACTCAGGCTATGCAGAAAATTTCATCTGCATTAATGAAAGGTGATATCAGTCAGGATGATATCAGCCAGGATTTGATCTCCAGTTATATGTCTTTATCAGAGTTACCGGACCCTGATTTATTTATCAGGACGGGTGGTGAACAACGTATTAGCAATTTTTTGTTATGGCAACTGGCTTATTCAGAAATGTATTTTACTGAAACCTTGTGGCCTGATTTTGACAAAGCTGAACTGGATAAGGCGCTGGAAGCATTTTCCGGGCGACAGCGTCGTTTTGGTAAAACAGGTGATCAGGTCGAGGATAAAAAGCAGAATGCTTAAACAAAGAATACTGACGGCCCTTATTTTAATTCCATTGGTAATAGCAGGTATTATTTATTTACCGACCTCGGCCATCGCTGGCATTTTAGCGGTATTGCTCTTACAGGGTGCCTGGGAATGGAGTCGTCTGGCAGGATGTCAGTCTAATATTGCACGTGTTGCTTATGTGATCACCATGGCACTGGTGCTTTGGTATTGTTGGACGGTTATAACGGACCAATCGTTCACCCGGCTGTTGGCCAATGTCGCGGCTGTAGGCTGGCTATTGGCTACTCTATGGATATTTTTTCCATCTTTGTGCAAAGAAAAATCATTGCCCAATCTCATTGTTAAATTATTAGCAGGTATTTTTGTCATTGGAATTACCTGGGTTGCAATGGTCAATCAACATGCCCAGACACAACAAGGCCCGTTGTGGGTGCTTTATTTTATGTTCCTGATCTGGATAGCAGACAGTGGTGCTTATTTCGCTGGACGAGCTTTCGGTCGGCATAAACTTGCGCCGGTGGTCAGTCCGGGTAAAACCTGGGAAGGTGTTGCCGGGGCTGCACTGATGGTGTTGGTCTATGCCTACCTGGCACAGTACTGGCTCCCTGTTAATGCAGGGCAAATGGTAGGCGTTATTCTTGTCAGTCTATTTTTAGTTCCTGTGTCAGTCATCGGTGATTTATTTGAAAGTTTAATGAAGAGACAAAGCGGCATTAAGGATAGTGGCCAATTATTACCAGGACATGGCGGGGTGATGGATCGTGTTGATAGCATGACAGCCGTATTTCCTGTGACAATGTGGATCGCGACACAGGTCGAATTTATATGATCGGCATTAGTATTCTTGGCGCGACGGGCAGTATTGGCGTTAGTACACTGGATGTTCTTTCTCGTCATCCCCAGCAATATCGGGTAGTTGCATTAACGGCACATCGCAATGCTAAAAAATTATTCGATCAATGCCTGCAATTCAAACCGGACTATGCTGTATTGGTAGAAGAGCAAGCGGGTATTGAATTTTCTAAACTGTTAGAAAATTCCAGTTTGAAGACTGAGCTATTGGTCGGTGCGGAGCACTTACAAATGGTCGCTGCATTGCCTGATGCAGATTATGTGATGGCGGCCATTGTTGGTGCTGCGGGCTTGTTGCCCACTTTATCAGCTGCACGTGCCGGCAAGCGTATTTTATTGGCCAATAAAGAATCGTTGGTTATGTCGGGCAGTATTTTGCTGGAAGAGGTCAGAGCGCATCAGGCAGAACTTTTACCTATTGATAGCGAACACAATGCTATCTTTCAATGCATGCCTCCTGAAATGCAAGATGGACTTGACCAAAATGGTGTTACCAAAATATTACTGACAGCCTCTGGTGGCCCATTTCGTACAACACCGATAGATCAACTTAAGCAAGTGACACCTGAGCAAGCCTGTGCACACCCTAACTGGGAAATGGGTAGAAAAATCTCGGTAGATTCAGCGACGATGATGAACAAGGGTCTTGAAGTAATCGAAGCCTGCTGGTTATTCAATACAACTACCGAGAAAATACAGGTAGTGTTACATCCTCAGAGCGTTATTCATTCAATGGTGCAATATACGGATGGATCAGTATTGGCGCAGTTAGGGAACCCCGATATGCGCACACCCATCGCGCATGCACTGGCCTGGCCTAAGCGCATTACTTCAGGCGTTGATGCACTGGATATGTTTGCAGTGGCCAGGCTGGATTTTGAAGAGCCTGATTTCAAACGTTTTCCATGTTTACGGCTTGCATACGAAAGCATGGAGCATGGCGGAACGGCTCCAGCCATTCTCAATGCGGCCAATGAAGTGGCCGTGGATAGTTTTCTCAAGGGTGAACTTTCTTTTGATAAAATTGCCTCAATAATAGAACGGACACTGGAATCAATAGAGATAAAAATGGCGGATAGTCTTGAGATCATTCTGGATGCGGATCGAATCGCTCGGGAAAAAGCCCATCAATTAATCCTGTCGTACTCGCATTAATGGTATTCTTCTAATATGTTAGACATACTTATTTACCCACTTTCTTTTATTCTCGCCCTGGCTATATTGATTGCTGTGCATGAATACGGCCATTTTTGGGTGGCCAGAAAACTGGGTGTGAAAGTGTTGCGCTTTTCAATTGGTTTTGGCAAACCTATTTGGAAGAAACGTTCCAAAGTTGATGATACAGAATATGTGCTCGCTGCCATTCCGTTGGGCGGCTATGTGAAAATGGTCGACGAGCGCGAAGGAGAAGTTGCTGAAGAGGATCGACCGCGAGCCTTTAATAATAAATCCGTATGGGCTCGTTTTGCTATTGTATTCGCCGGGCCCCTGTTTAATTTCCTGTTTGCGATACTGGTACTATGGGTTATGTACCTGTCTGGTATTCATGGTATCAAGGCGATTGTAGGAGATGTGGTTAAAGATTCCTATGCACAACGGGCAGGTTTTGAATACGGCGACCAGATTTTAAAAATTGAAGGTAATGAGACGCCGAGCTGGAACAAAGTACGCTTAATGCTATTGAATGCAGCATTGGATGGAAAAACAGTTCGTGTCGATGTGCTGGATAGTGCAGGCAGTCAGCAACAGCGATCTCTAAGCCTGGAAAATATATCAGACCCGGTTGAAGATAAGGATCTTCTTGGTACCGTAGGCTTGAAGCTTTGGTCTCCACCTGCTGAGCTAGGTAAACTGTCTGTTGACGGTGCTGCCATGAAAGCAGGGTTAAAGGAAGGAGATGTAATCCTTGTTGTTGATGGTATAGCAGTTAAAACCTGGATGGACTGGGTTAAGGTGGTTCGCAAAAACCCGGGTAAGTCCGTTGATGTTGTTGTTGATCGTCAGGGTAGTCGCTATACACACCAGCTTGAGATCGAGGTGTTAAAAACCAAGGGAAATGTAATCGGGCGTGCTCAGGTTGCTCTACCGGAAAAATATTGGGAAATGCTCGATGTCGAAATTGAGTACGGTCCGATTGAAGCACTACAGGCAGGTGTCGTTCGTACCTGGGATATGTCAGTGCTAATGCTCAGAGTGCTCGGTCGTATTGTGATGGGGGAGTCCTCACTGAAGAACATTAGTGGGCCGTTAACCATTGCTCAGTATGCAGGTAATACGGCCACGCTTGGTCTGATGCCATTTTTATCTTTTCTGGCTATTGTCAGTATCAGTCTTGGTGTGCTCAATTTACTGCCTATTCCCATCCTCGATGGGGGCCATTTATTCTATTTTCTGATAGAGATGGTGACTGGAAAGCCGGTTTCAGAACAATTCCAGACGACAGCTCAGCAATTTGGCATATTCTTATTAGTAGCTTTAATGGCGCTGGCTTTTTATAATGACATTCTTCGGTTGTTTGGATAGTTGTTCTATCTTTACATTATGCATATAAAACAATGACTTATTATTTATGATAAACATTATTACAAGTGGTTGTAGCCTGGCAGCGTGTTTGGCAGATCAGCTAAAGGGCTGTATGGCGGTTTAATGAAAAGATCACTGGTTTTCTTATTTTTGGTGGGTTTGGCCTGCCAATCAGTCCTGGCGTTTGAGACCTTTATCATCAAAGACATACGTATTGATGGTTTACAACGTATTTCCGCCGGAACAGTGTTTACCTACCTGCCTATCAAAGTTAACGAACCTTTTGATAATAAAAAATCATCACAATCTATCAAAGCACTTTTCAAAACTGGTTTTTTCAAGGATGTAGAACTCAAACGAGAAGGCGATGTATTGGTCGTTAATGTTGTTGAGCGAGCCTCTATCTCTAAAATTGACATCAGTGGTAACAAAGACATTGATACGGATCAATTATTAGAAGGGTTGAAAAATGTCGGGCTAGCCGAGGGTCGAGTATTTAACCGTTCCTTGCTCGATAAGGTAGAGCAAGAATTAAGAAGACAGTATTTCAGTAATGGTAAGTACGGCGTCAAAATTAAAACATCAGTTTCCCCACTGGAGAGAAATCGGGTAGCAGTGTTCCTGAAAATTTCTGAAGGTAAAATAGCTAAAATTAGAGAAATCAATATTATTGGTAACAAGGTTTATGGTGCTAAAAAATTACGCAAACTGTTTACCTTAAGTACCCCGACTACTTTTTCTTCTTTTTCAGGTAACGATCAATATTCCAAACAAAAGTTGTCCGCTGATCTTGAGGTTTTAAGATCATTTTATCTGAACAGTGGTTATCTGAATTTTAAAATCAAATCGACACAGGTTTCTATTTCAGCCGATAAAAAGTTTATTTTTATAGCCGTTAATATTGATGAAGGTGATCAATTCCGCATTAAGGATCTTAAGCTGGCTGGGCAACTTATAGTCCCTGATGAGCTGGTTAAAAAATTCACGATTTATCCAGGCGATATTTTTTCACAAAAATCGATAGCGAAAACGGTCAACAGATTATCTGACCGTCTTGGTGATGAAGGTTATGCCTTTGCCAATGTGAATACTGTTCCCGATATTGATAAAGAGAAAAAAGAAGTAAGCCTGACATTTTTCATCGATCCAGGTAAACGTGTTTATGTTCGACGCATTAACATGAGTGGAAATATAAAAACCAGCGATGAAGTCCTGAGACGTGAAATGCGGCAAATGGAAGGTGGCTGGTTCTCAACGCGGAAAGTTAATCGTTCAAAAACACGACTTGATCGCCTGGGCTATTTTGAAGAGGTTAATCTGGAAACACCTGTCGTACCGGGAACAACTGACCAGGTTGATGTTAACTACAAGGTTACTGAAAGACCGTCCGGAAACTTTCTAGCCAGCGTTGGTTACTCTCAGTCCGGTGGGGTCATTTTGTCGGGCAGTATCAACCAGGACAATTTCCTGGGTTCCGGTAAACGCGTTGGTATCAGTGCCAACAACAGTGATGTGAATACCGGTTTTAGTCTCAGCTTCCATAATCCTTATTACACGGTTGATGGAGTCAGTCGCGGGTTTGCCTTATCTTCGCAAAAAACCGATGCCGCTGAAGCTAATCTGGCTGATTATTTGACCGATGTAAACCAAATATCAACGACTTATGGCATTCCTATCAATGAGAATAATCGTGTTAACTTCAGTCTCGCTTATGCCCGGACTGATCTGACCGTCATTGACACGACCTTTACGCCAGCAGATGACTTTACGAAGAGGTTCGGAACCGAGTTTGATACCCTTACTTTTGGTATTGGTTTATCTCATGATACACGTAATAAAGCCATTTTTGCCACTCGAGGTACTTTTCAGAGTCTTTCAGCTGAAATTGCCTTACCAGGATTGGATTTGGAATATTATAAACTTAGCTACCTGCAACGACGATATATCCCGCTGAGTAGCAACTTATCACTTCTCATGCGCGGAGAAATCGCTTATGGTGATGGTTACGGGGACAATGACGACTTACCCTTCTTCGAGAATTTCTATGCGGGGGGGGTAAAAAGCGTGCGTGGATACCGCGATAATAGCCTCGGAGATCAAATTGCCGGTGAGCCGGTAGGTGGAAACCTCAAAACGATAGGTGCTGTTGAGTTGTTATTTCCTCCACCTTTTGCCGAAGACAGCAAGGCAGTCAGGATGAGTGCATTTTTTGATGCGGGCTATGTATTTAATAGTATTGATGAATTTAGTATAGAAAAATTACGTGGATCAGTGGGCCTTTCGCTATCATGGTTGTCTCCAGTGGGTCCATTGATATTTAGTTTTGCGTCACCGATTAATGATCGCGCGAGTGATGATACGCAAGCCTTTCAGTTCTCACTAGGTGGATCGCTTTAAGGGTTTAATAATAGAGTTGGAATTATGCTTAAGAAATTATTGCTTTTAACTGCCATGTTATCTTACGCGTTAATGAACGCTTCAGTCGTACTGGCAGAGGGTTCTAAACTAGCAGTTGTGAACGTGACTAAAGCGTTGGAAGAGTCTCCCCAGGCGGTCGCGGCCAATAAGCGTTTGGAAATAGAATTTGCGCCTCGTAACCAGGAATTGTTGTCAATGAGAAAACAATTGCGTAGTTATGAAGACAAGTTGACCAAACAGGGTATTCAAATGAGCGATGCTCAATTACGTGAACTGGAAAACAACGTACGAGATACCAAACGCGAAATTCGTCGGGCTCAGGAAGATTATCGTGAAGATTTGAATATCAGACGTAATGAAGAATTGCGTAAATTACAAAAGCGGGTAAAACGCGCCATCAATACAGTCGCAATAAGAAAGCAATTTGATATTGTCGTAGGAGAGGGTGTTTTATTTTCCTCGCAAAGGGTTGATATAACCAAAGATATTCTCAAAGTGTTAGAGGATGAATTCAAGAGCGCCCCATCAGGGATGCTTAGTCCCAATGTTTCTCAATAAAGATGTAAGTGGATTCAACCGTTGGAATACTCACTGCAAGCGCTTGCCGAAGCTGTCAATGGTCAACTCCATGGGAAAGCTGATCAACTGATCAGCCATGTCGCTACCATTCAGAATGCCAAGTCTGATGGTATTACTTTCCTGGCTAACCGTAGTTATTTTAAATATTTACCAAATACATGTGCTGGCGCAGTAATTCTGTCTGAGCAAGATCTGGATGCTTGTCCGGTTGCAGCTATAGTGGTGAATAATCCCTATCTAGCCTATGCAAATATTGCAGCATTATTAAACCCAGTTGAAAAAAGTGTCAGTTATGTAGATACAACTGCAAGCATTGCTGGGACTGCAGAGATAAAAGAAAATGTTTCGATTGCAGCCCATGTCGTCATAGAAGATGGCGTAATTATTGAAGAAGGCTGTTCGATAGGCCCCGGTTGTGTCATCCAAAAAAATGTGTGCATTGCTAAAGATACACGCCTGATTGCTAACGTCACACTCTGTCATGATGTGAAGCTTGGGCGTCGTGTTTTGTTACATCCTGGTGTTGTGATTGGTGCAGATGGATTTGGGATCGCCAATGATCAGGGGCAGTGGATAAAGGTCCCTCAACTTGGATCTGTTATTATTGGTGATGATGTTGAAATTGGAGCCAACACCACTGTTGATCGTGGTGCTCTAGAAGATACGGTCATTGAGCAGGGAGTTAAGCTCGATAATCAAATACAGGTTGCTCATAATGTAAGCATTGGGGCTAACACAGCTATTGCGGGCTGCACTGGGATTGCGGGTAGCACTCACATAGGTGCAAATTGTGCCATCGGAGGTGCTGTTTCAATTGTGGGGCATCTTGAAATCGTAGATAATGTGCAGATTACAGCCGCATCGACTGTAACGCAAAGTATCAAAAAGCCTGGCTTATATTCGTCAGGCATGCCGTTGCAAGAAAACAGGCATTGGCATAGAAACTTTATCAGGATTAGACAGCTCGATGAAATGGCCAAAAAAATACGTAAACTTGAAAAACTAATTAAAAATAAATCTGTAGGTTAAATTTATGTCGTCTGAAAAAATGATGGATATCCATTCCATTCTTAAACATTTGCCCCATCGCTACCCGTTTTTATTAATCGACCGAGTACTTGATTACAAGGAAGGAGAGTATTTAACGGCTTATAAAAATGTAACGTATAATGAAAATTATTTTACCGGTCATTTTCCAATCAGACCGGTTATGCCAGGGGTGTTGATTCTTGAAGCGCTTGCGCAGGCGACGGGTATATTGGCTTTCAAAACCAATGACACATTACCATCAGACCATTCTCTCTATTACTTCGTTGGGATCGACAAGGCACGATTTAAGCAGCCAGTAGAGCCTGGAGACCAGCTTATGCTGGAAGTAAAACTTGATAAGAAAAAGGGACCCATCTGGAAATTCAAAGCACAAGCCAAGGTTGATGGGAAAATAGTGGCTTCTGCAGAGCTAATGTGTGCAGAAAAGGAAATTGATAATTGATTCATCCCAGTGCCATTGTTGATGCGAATACAAAAATCGCTGATGATGTAGAGGTTGGTCCATTTAGCGTGATCGGACCGGGCGTTGAGATAGGCAGTGGCACTGTTATTGGTCCGCATGTAGTTATCAAAGGTCCCTGTTTTATTGGTAAAGATAATAAGATATTACAGTTCGCCTCAATCGGTGAAGATCCTCAAGATAAAAAATACGCGGGTGAACCAACAAAGCTGATTATTGGTGACAGAAACCTGATACGTGAATCATGCACGATCAACCGAGGTACGGTACAAGGTGGTGGTATAACCAGCATTGGTTCGGATAACTGGATCATGGCTTATGTCCACATTGCACATGATTGCATTATTGGAGATGGAACTATTTTTGCCAATGGGACTACTTTTGCCGGGCATGTGACGGTTGAAGATTATGTTATTCTTGGTGGTTTTACCATGGTGCATCAATTTGTTGTTTTGGGTAAACATTGCTTTACTGGTATAAATAGTATTGTATTAAAAGATATACCTCCATATGTTATGACTTCCGGACAACCGGCTGCACCACATGGTTTGAATACCGAAGGGCTAAAACGGCACGGCTTTAATACCGATGCCATAAAAAAGATCAAGCAAGCCTATAAAATATTATACAAAGAGAAACACTTGTTTGCCGAAGCCAAGGACAAAATTCGGGACATGAGTGAGGATTGCGAAGAGTTGAAAGCTTTTTCTCTTTTTCTGGAAAACAGCCAACGTGGAGTAGTCAGATAAATTCTGGCGATGTAAGGAGCCTCAAGATGCCAATGCATGAATTGATCATCTCCTTAAACCTAATCTAATGACCTGCATTGTATTAGTCGCAGGGGAAGCATCAGGGGATCTTCTGGGCGCATCCCTCATTAGTGCCTTGAAAAAAAAATACCCGAATGCTGAATTTATTGGCATCGCTGGTCCCGAAATGATGAAGGCTGGTTGTCAGTCTTTATATCCCATGGAAGCCTTGTCAGTCATGGGTTTGGTTGAAGTTTTAAAACATCTGCCCCAGCTCCTGAAAATCAGAAAGCAGTTATTTGAAAAAATACTGGATAAAAAGCCTGATGTTTTTATTGGTATTGATGCACCTGATTTTAATCTAACGCTGGAAAGAAAGCTTAAGTCTCAGGGAATTAAAACCGTCCATTATGTGAGTCCTTCCGTTTGGGCATGGCGGCAATGGCGGGTGAAAAAAATATCTAAATCAGTAGATTTAATGCTGACGCTGTTTCCTTTCGAAGTGGATTTTTATCAGAAAAATAATGTCCATGCTCAATTCGTAGGCCATCCTCTGGCCGATATTATTTCGTTGGAGAATCTCAAGGAACCTGCTTGTCAACAACTGGGTATAAATTCGGATAAAAAAATAGTGGCACTTTTACCGGGTAGTAGAATGAGTGAGGTAGAACGGCTGTCGGAGTTATTCATAAAAACTGCTAACTTATGCCAGCAACAAATACCTGGAATGGAGTTTGTAGTACCGTTTGCAAATAAAAAAACAATGGCTTGCTTTCAGGAGGCGATTGAAAGATTACAGCCACAAGCAAATTTCAAATTAATTTCCGGACAATCCAGGCTGGTGATGCAAGCGAGTGATGTGGTATTACTAGCCTCAGGGACAGCAGCATTAGAGGCTTTGTTGTTAAAACGACCCATGGTCGTGAGTTATAAGTTATCAGCAGTGACTTTTTGGGTATTAACTTTTTTTAAAATACTCAAAGTCTCAGAGTATTCCTTACCTAATTTACTGGCTGGGAAAAAAATTGTTGATGAATTTATCCAGAAAGAGGCAACTCCAGAGAGATTAGCCCCGGCTGTAATGCGACTACTCAATAGTGAGAGTCATCATCAAGAGCTAATGGGTATTTTCCATGATATTCATGTGAGTCTGAAGAAAAATGCCAGTGTCGAAGCCGCTAGTGCTATAGAAGCATTAATTAAAAAGAGAATGTAAATATGTTTGATGAGGAAAAAGTCTATCCAATATTAACCGCAGGAGTGGATGAAGTGGGGCGCGGCCCATTGGCAGGCCCAGTGGTGGCAGCGGCAGTCATACTGAAGCCTGATCATACAATTGTAGGGTTGGCTGATTCTAAAAAACTAAGTGAGAAAAAGCGTGAATTTTTGTACCCTCAAATTCAAGAGCAATCCATCAGTTATGCCCTTGGAGAAGCGAGTGTTGAAGAAATAGATGCGATTAATATCTTACAGGCGAGTTTACTGGCAATGAAGCGAGCGATTGAGGGGCTCAGTATTACTCCTGAACACGTGTTGGTTGATGGAAATAAGGCGCCAGATATTCACATCTCTGTTGATACCGTTGTGAAAGGTGATAGCCGAGTGGCTTCCATCAGTGCGGCATCTATTTTGGCAAAAGTGTATAGAGACCGTATGATGGTTGAGTATCATCAAGAATACCCACAGTTTTCTTTCCATAAACACAAAGCCTATGGTTCTAAGTTGCACATGGAAGAGTTAAACGAGCATGGGCCATTGCCTGTTCATAGAAAGACGTTTGCACCGGTTAGAAAACTATTGGGAAAAATGCCTGATTGACGTGTCGTCCTATCAGGAAGTCGTTAAGCTTTCGTGACCAGCCACAGAATAGCAAATAGTAAGGGTTGGTGTAGCATATAAATCCATAGACTTTTCCGGCCTGCCCAGATCATTGGCGGTAGCCTTCCCATGATAGACGTTGAATAGAGAAAGCGCTGTCCCTGCGAAGTATTTTTCAGTAAGTGCCCTAAACTAATGCCTGTTAAAACTACGCCTAGCCAAGGTAGTAAAGGAACATAATCTTCTGTTCGTGGCTTGAACGTCATCATACCTAACCAATGAAACATCGGTTGATTGAAGAAGGTATGACTGATAGTTACTCCGATAATAATCAGTCCAACACCTATCACTAAACTGATTGCAGGATAATGAACGAAGAAAATCGCAATCAGGCTGGCAACAGTGATGAAGTGAATAATGCCGAAATATATAATTCTATCTGGGAACACGAAATAAGATACGAGTGTGATGATTAAAGCGCAGACTAAAAGTGTCAGTAGTCGCTTCAGCGCTTGTTGCCAATGAATAGTATGCGTATGAGCGATGGATAGGCTGATACCGACAATACTTAAAAAAAGAACAACAATGAAGGTCCGAAAGGCTAACCAGAAGTCGTTGTGATAAAAATCAAACGTATAAATTTTGAAAAATGTCAGATCGTAACAAAAATGGTATATAACCATTAACGCAACGGCGAAGCCTCGCAAGCTATCTATAACATTGGAGCGACTATTTTTAGTCATGTAAACAGAGTATGGTCTATTTGTTAGTGTTATTTAATATATAACACGCAACAATGCATTGCCAACAAATAATAGCAAATATTTTATGAGCTACTAAATTATACTTATGTGCGGCGATGCATTTTACACGACTAAAGAAAGTTACTTTAATTTTTCCAGTAACTCATTACGCAGGATTTTCATACTACCTGGCGCATCAATAGCAAGCTTAATGGCAGAATGGTCTCGACATTTTACTGCTACCTTAATAGGACCATGTGAGAATAATTCGCCGACTGTCATTTCCGGCCGAATATCTTCGTTAGGGTAAATTAATATGGATTCTCCGGACTTTCTTTCTAGCACCAGCATGTTGAACTCCTTTTCGACGTTACTTGAGATAACAAAGCATGAATATGGGGGGGATCATGCTCAAATAAACAAAATAAAAGTCTATACCAATGTACAGTAATTACAATAGATGATATCAATTATTATGTTATTAATTGTAATATGGCTTCTTGAGCCGATTGAAAACGGTTTTCAATTTTGTTCGACAAGATGGTTTTTAAAAAAGAACGATAAGGTTCTTCTATATGATCAATATTGAGTTCATCAGGATTGGCTGCTAAAGGTAATATTTCCTTGATAGATGTTCCCTGGTTTCTACGTTTACCTGTCAGCATTTCATAGAACAGTAGTCCTACCTGATATAGATCGCTGCTTGTATTCCAGGGGTGTCCTTGTGCTTGTTCGGGTGAGAGGTAGGCATGTTTACCAATCCAGGTATGTGCTACATCGTTGTCACTGTCTAATTGTTTAGCGCAGCCAAAGTCTATTAAATGAACTTGACCCTCTTTTGTGTAAATAATATTCGCGGGTGATAGATCAGAATGTATGATGGGTTGTTTACGTTCATGCAGGCTACTTAGTATCGATAGAAGCTGTCGTGTAATATCAATGCTCTGTTGTTTAGTTAAGGTATTATTGCATAGCAGGGTTTCAAGGGGAGTCCCATCTATATATTGATAAGCAAAGTAAGATTGGCTTTTTTGTAACGCGTATTTTACTAAAGTTGGCGTTCTTTCGTGTTCCAGGTTTTTTAATATCCTGACTTCTTCCATAAAGCGGTTATGCGTATCATTTCTCGCGCAATACAATGGTTTAAGACTTTTAACGATGAGTGAATTTTTAGCTTTCACTAAATATAATTGTGAAAGACTTCCGTTAAAATAGGGTAAAACTTCCAATGCATCATTTGTTTCGTTTAGATATCCCATGATTTTTCCCTGGTTGATAGACTGATGACCTTCCCGGTCCAGCTGTTTAAAAAAGCGTCGGTGTTGATAGAAAGTATTTTTCCATAGTAAGGTGAAAAAAAGCTGACTTGGTTTATATCCATTTGAGTTATACATACTGTTTCACCACTTTTTAAAAGGGTCAGTGATGAAGTTAGTTCATCGTATTTTTCAAAGTGGAGAGCAGGTTCATAAGTTGTACTGTTGGAGTTATAGCCATATCGATCAAAAACGTCAGCTAAATTAACTGACTGTTTAGAGTGGCCATGCTGTAGCTCAGTCTCTAGTTCTATTAAAGTCAAATTGTTACCAAAATCACGTAGTAAATATACGACCGAAGCCAAAATGCTATCTTCAGGAGTATTAACCATAAGTTGTTTATAGGTGGACTCAGGAACTAAGCCATTTTGAAAATGTATGAATTTATCAGGTAGGGAGCTACCCGTATTTTTTTCATACAAATTTCCAATGTGTAAATATTGGTATGTAAGGCTGAACACCAGGAAGCCAAAAAATAGAATAATGTCGCGCGGAGCAGGTACATGAGCGGTGTGAGTAATTTTTACTGACTTTATGATGACGATGATGCTTAAAAAAAATGCCAGAGACGAAGCTAACCAGTAAAAATACGTAACTGAATAGTAATGACGAGTGAAAAATGTCTGCCTGTAATCGGGCTGCAAAGTTGTATTGATGGACCCTGCTGTGAACATCGCCAGCTGTTGTAATATCTTACCGCTTGAATCTATGACAGCTGATGGGCCTGCATTCGCAGCTCTGATAATTGTTTTACCTGTTTCTACTGCTTTTATTTTCGAAAACTCCAGGTGTAACAAGGGAAGAATAGAGGGGCCAGCATAAGCATCATTAGTCGACAAGGTAATAAAACCTGCTCCAGCACGAGATCGCATGACAGCAGGATAAGAAAAAAGAGATTCATAGCAAATAATGCTGCCTGGTTTTCCAGGCAGTCCTTCGTGAACACCCCATTGGTGATTATGTCCTGACGATGTTTCAAGAAGTGGAATTAAATAATTTTTGTTAAACCTTTCTAGTATTTCACCAGATGATGAAATAGAGAATACAGATTGATAGGTGTTACCAGTCGTATCCATATCTGGGCTCGCGATCAACATACTAATGTTATGTTTTGCAGCATCCTGACTGATGTTATCAAGGTTCCTGAACTCAAATTTAGCCAGACTTACTTCAGGCCATACAATCAAGTCAGGATTAAATTCACTTTTAGCTATGTTATCAAGCAGTGATAATCGATGAGCTTGCAATTTTTCTATAATACCATCTGCCGCCAGTACAGTCGTTTCTCGTGGGTGAGTATTTGTTTGAACAATACTGATAGTGACAGCAGTTGAATCAGTAGACTTGACAGGCGAATAAAGTGTCGAAAATATTATGCCAGCGAATAATAAAAATACTGATATTAGCGATTTTTTATTATATATTTTTGTAATAAATAGTTGTTTATATAAAATAGTAAGTCCGACCTGAAAGCCAACCAGAAAATAACTTAATAAATATTGCCCGCCGAATTGGGCAGAAGATAATAAATCAAGCTGAGGTGTTAAGAGTACAGATAAAGTAACTGGTATATGAAAATGCTGAAATATGAGTTCGATAAAAACCCAAGTCAATGGGATCAATGTAATGGCATAAAAATGATTGATTGAAAGTAAATGAATAGAAAGTAATAAAAATGCATAAAATACGATAGAAAATAATAGAACGATATAACAATAAACTAGAGGGTCATACGACCACACTCCAAAGTAAACATAAGAAGATACAACAAGGGAAAATAGAAAATTATTTTTGCAGGATTTGTCCTCTAGCAACAGCGGAATCATAAAGAAAACGCCAATGACAGGTATGCTAAAGGGCGGCAAAGCCCCAATAAATAAAATACTGGAAAGTATAGCGGTCACGTTTCTTAACTGTCCTTGTTAATGAAAGTAATTTCTTAAAAGAATCATAAACTAAACTAATAGTGCCTGTAAATAGATAAAAATAACGGTTTACATGATTAAACACTTTTGCTATAAATGCGCCATGGATGAAGAGCTTCGATGGATCACATTCATATAATTCACATGGAAATCAGGAGAGTGAAATGAAAAATCTTAAAAAATCTCAATTTGTAGGAAAAATCCGACAACGTGGTCAGGGTATGTCTGAATACCTGATTATTGTTGCACTAATCGCTGTTGCAGCTATTGGTGTGGTCGGTTTTATGGGGGACACTGTCAGCAATCAGATGGCCAGTATGGCAATGGAAATATCGGGTGAAGACGGTGATAATGCAACTGCAACCGCAGTTACTCAAGCGCAAGCAGCTGAATCAAATGCTGCTACGGGTAAAACCATGGGAACATTTGCTTCCGGTAACTAGTTGTAAAATGGGGGGCTAACAATCAACCTGTTCTGGGTTGATTG
>Ga0316205_10003010_pt1 | contig 16476 bp, 13 predicted proteins | sample 3monthpyrite_MG_FD_204941 | JGI IMG/M metagenome (GOLD analysis project Ga0316205, IMG submission 204941) | Microbial mat bacterial communities from mineral coupon in-situ incubated in ocean water Damariscotta River, Maine, United States -... | ecosystem: Environmental > Aquatic > Marine >... | reverse complement strand
CATTGGCTTGGTGGTTGATGACGCCATTGTGGTATTAGAAAATATTTATCGTCGCATTGAAAATGGTCAAACACCTTTGCTCGCTGCCTACGAAGGTGGTAGAGAAGTTGCTTTTGCCGTTATTGCGACAACATTAGTGCTTGTCGCTGTATTTGTACCCTTGATCTTTTTATCAGGCAATGTCGGGCGATTATTTACTGAGTTTGCCATTGCCATTGCTGCTGCCGTAGTTTTTTCTAGTATAACAGCGTTATCGTTAACACCAATGATGTGCTCAAAAATGCTTAAGCACCGTGAACGTAGTTCATCTTTTGGGCAATTTTTAGATCGCAACTTTGCCAAACTAGAGCGCTCTTATGCGAGTTCGCTTAGCAAAAGCATTCACCAACCGCTACTAACTTTATCTATCGTTATTTTATCCCTTACTGCGGTTTATTTGTTATTTGCGCAGCTGCCGTCAGAGTACACACCAAAAGAAGATCGCAATAATGCCATGATCATGATGCGCGGCGCTGAAGGAGCCAGCTTTGAAAGCAATGTTAAAAATATGCAGAAAATTGAAAGTAAATTACTCGCTTTTCAACAACGGGGCGACTTAGATCGCGTTATTGTGCGTGTACCAGGTTTTGGTGGCACTGGCGGCATTGCTATTGTAGGTTTACCTGCCTGGGGTGAAAGAACCATGTCGACTTTTGATTTTATGAGCCAATTTAATAAGCAATTGGCAGATATTACTGATGTTCGCGCTTTTGCCTTTATGCGTCGAGGTATAGGCGGTGGTGGCTCTAACTCACCTGTTTCATTCGTGCTGCAAGGCAATACTTATGAAGAGCTTGCCAAGTGGCGCGACATTGTTATAGCCCAAGCACAAGAAAACCCCAACTTGTCAGCTATTGATAGTGATTACCAAGAAACTTACCCTGAACTATATATTGAAATAGATCATAATCGCGCCTATGACTTAGGCGTTCCTGTGGGTGATATTGCTAAAACTTTAGAAACCATGTTAGGGCAACGGCGTGTCACTACCTTTGTTGATCGCGGTGAAGAGTACGATGTGCTTATTGAAGGAAATGAAAGGGATTACAACAGCCCAAGCGATATCGAGAATATTTATGTGCGCTCGAACACCTCTCAAGAATTGGTGCCGTTATCTAATTTAATTAAAGTCAGTGAAAAAGCAACCTCATCTAAATTGAATCGCTACAACCGCCTGAGAAGTATCACCATAACTGCTAACTTAGCTGATAACTACCCTTTGGGTGAAGCACTGAATTTTTTAAATAACATTGTTAATGAGCAACTGCCCGAAGAAGCGCAAGTGGCTTACAAGGGTCAATCGTTATTGTTTAAAGAGTCGGGAACTTCATTGATCTTTATTTTTATGCTCGCTTTGCTTATAACTTACCTCGTGCTGTCAGCACAATTTGAAAGTTTCATTCACCCTTTTGTTATTTTATTAACGGTACCTTTGGCACTTGTAGGTGCATTAACTGGTTTAGAACTCATGGGCATGAGTTTAAATATATACAGTCAAATTGGTATTGTAATGCTCATTGGTTTGGCAGCTAAAAATGGTATTTTAATTGTAGAGTTTGCTAATCAATTACGCGACCAAGGTATTGCCTTTGAGCAAGCATTGATTAATGCCTCACAGCAAAGGTTAAGGCCGATAGTAATGACTACCTTTACCACAGTTACCAGCGCAATTCCGTTAGTAATGGCTTCAGGTCCGGGCGCAGAAAGTAGAATGGTTATTGGTGTGGTTATTTTTGCAGGGGTATCTTTGGCAAGTATTTTTACTTTGTTTATTGTACCTGTAGCCTATTATTGGTTATGCCGACATACGGGTTCACCCAAAATAATCGAGAATAAAATTTCACAGTTACAACTTGAAAACAATAAAGACTAATCTGTTATCTTCAGGCATAAAAAAACGCTTACTGAAAGCAGTAAGCGTTTTTTATACTTAACCACGACTAGACTTAGCCGAGATTAATTACTTAGCAGCACGACCTTCGCGTTTACGCTCATTCTCTTTTAGAGATTTTTTACGAATGCGAATGTTATCTGGTGTCACTTCAACCAGTTCATCGTTGTCAATAAATTCTAGCGCTTGCTCTAATGTCATTTTAATAGGCGGCGTTAATACTTGTGCTTCATCAGTACCTGATGAACGAACGTTAGTTAACTGCTTACCTTTAAGCACGTTAACAGTTAAATCATTATCGCGGCTATGAATACCCACAACTTGACCTTCATATACATCAACACCGTGACCAATCATCATACGACCACGAGATTGTAAGTTGAAAATAGCGTTAGTTAAGGCTTTACCTGTTGCGTTAGCAATCATAACACCGTTCAAGCGTTGACCAATATCACCACCTTTATGAGGACCATATTCGAAGAAGGTATGATAAATCAAACCTGAGCCTGAAGTAATCGTCATAAATTCAGTTTGGAAACCAATTAAACCGCGACTAGGCATAATAAAGTCCATACGAATACGACCTGTACCGTCTGGTGCCATATCCGTTAGTTCTGCCTTACGGATACCCATTTTTTCCATGATAGGACCTTGATGTTGTTCTTCAACATCAATTGTCACTGTTTCATAAGGTTCTTGTAATACACCATCAATTTCACGCTCGATAACTTCTGGACGAGAAACAGCAAGCTCAAAACCTTCACGGCGCATATTTTCAATTAATATGCCTAAGTGAAGTTCGCCGCGGCCTGATACTTTAAACTTATCTGGATCATCTAATTGCTCAACACGAAGTGCTACGTTATGAACTAATTCTTTTTCTAAACGATCTTTAATATTACGTGACGTAACGAACTTACCTTCTTTACCACAAAATGGAGAAGTGTTTACTTGGAAAGTCATATTGATAGTCGGCTCATCAATTGATAATGCCGGCAAACTTTCCACTTCATTTGGACAACAAATAGTGTCAGAAATTTTTAATTCACCTAAACCAGTAATCGCAATGATATCGCCAGCATGCGCTTCTTCAACTTCATGACGTTCAAGGCCAAGGTAGCCAAACACTTTACCTACTTTGCCATTATGAACATTACCCGCGGCACATTGAACAGTTACCTGTTGGTTAGGCTTAACGCTACCACGTGTAATACGACCAACACCGATTACGCCAAGATATGAGCTATAATCAAGTTGAGATATTTGCATTTGAAAAGATCCCTCAGGATCAGCGTCAGGTGAAGGCACTTCATTGATAATAGTATCAAATAACGGCGTCATATCTGCGCCAGTTTCGCCTTCTTCTAAAGAAGCCCAACCGTTAATTGCTGATGCATAAACAACTTTAAAATCTAATTGTTCATCAGTCGCGCCTAAGTTATCGAACAATTCAAATACTTGATCCATAACCCAATCAGGGCGAGAGCCTGGCTTATCTACTTTATTAATAACAACAATTGGCTTTAAGCCTTGAGCAAACGCTTTTTGCGTTACAAAGCGCGTTTGTGGCATTGGCCCTTCTTGTGCATCAACGATAAGCAATACACAATCAACCATTGACATTACACGTTCTACTTCACCACCAAAATCAGCATGGCCCGGAGTATCGACGATATTTACCCGATAGTCGTTCCAATTAACAGCGGTATTTTTAGCTAAAATAGTAATACCACGTTCTTTTTCAATATCGTTTGAATCCATCACACGTTCGTCATGGCCAACTCGCGCATCTAAAGTACCTGATTGCTCAAGCAATTTATCTACAAGGGTCGTTTTTCCGTGGTCAACGTGGGCAATAATTGCCACATTTCTTAATTTATCTAACACAGGCGTTTACTCGCTGTTATCATTGCTTAAAGGTTAAAGTTACCGCTAAACAACTAAGGCTATAATTGGGCGCGCATTATACAGGGAATATGTTTAAAAAGATATCAATTATCTTATACCGCTTTTAGTCAAAGTTAAGGCCAATAATGTTTCGAATATAAAAATGAAAACAAATTAGCTAGAGCAAAATAGTCAAAATGGTTTATAGTTATTTCCAATTCACACTGTTATGCACCAAAAAGATCTGCTAGCGCACCAAAACGGTGCTTTATTTTTATCAGTCCTTATCTAACACCTTATTTATAAAGGATATTATTTTTGGCATAATTTTAGCTTATTGTTGCCATAACAATTGGTGTATACCAGAAAAATTTAAAACTAACTTCACTGGAGAGACAAAATGTCAAAAGCAGTATTCGATTTAATTAAAGAGCACGACGTCAAATTTGTTGACCTTCGTTTCACTGATTCAAAAGGTAAAGAGCAACACGTTTCTATTCCTCATCACCAAATCGACGAAGACTTTTTCGAAGATGGTAAAATGTTTGATGGTTCATCAATTGAAGGCTGGAAAGGCATCAATGAATCTGACATGGTATTAATGCCTGACGCTGCAACAGCTGTTTTAGACCCGTTCACAGAAGCTGTAACTTTGAACTTGCGTTGTGACATTGTTGAGCCTACTACTATGCAAGGTTACAGTCGCGACCCACGTTCAGTTGCTAAACGTGCTGAAGAGTACATGCGCAGCACTGGTATTGCAGACACTGTATTAATTGGTCCTGAGCCAGAGTTTTTTGTTTTTGATGATGTTCGTTTCCACACAGACATGAGCGGTTCATTTTACAAAATTGATGATAAAGAAGCTGTTTGGAACTCAGGTACTGAGTATGAAGAAGGTAATATGGGTCATCGCCCAGGTGTTAAAGGAGGCTATTTCCCAACAGCACCTGTTGATTCATCACAAGATTTACGTTCAGCGATGTGTTTAGTAATGGAAGATATGGGCTTAGTTGTTGAAGCACATCACCATGAAGTGGCTACTTGTGGTCAAAACGAAATTGCTTGTCGTTTTAATACCATGGTATTAAAAGCTGATGAAGTACAAATTTATAAGTATGTTGTTCATAATGTTGCGCACGCTTACGGTAAAACAGCGACTTTCATGCCTAAGCCTCTTGTTGGTGATAATGGTACTGGTATGCACGTGCATCAATCACTTGCTAAAGATGGTGTTAACTTATTCTCAGGCGACAAGTACGGTGGTTTGTCTGAAACCGCACTTTACTATGTTGGTGGTATCATCAAGCATGCTAAAGCATTAAACGCTTTCACTAACGCCTCAACTAACTCATACAAGCGTCTTGTTCCGGGTTTTGAAGCACCAGTAATGCTTGCTTACTCTGCGCGTAATCGTTCTGCTTCAATTCGTATCCCAATGGTGCCATCACCTAAAGCAATGCGTATCGAAGTACGTTTCCCGGATCCAACGGCAAACCCTTACTTAGCATTCACTGCAATGTTAATGGCGGGTCTTGACGGTATCAAAAATAAAATCCACCCTGGCGATGCTATGGATAAAGATTTATATGACTTACCAGCTGAAGAAGCTGCAGCTATCCCACAAGTTGCTGCATCTTTTGAAGAAGCCCTTGATGCGTTAGAAGCAGATAAAGAATTCTTAACAGCGGGTGGTGTTATGGACAATGACATGATTGAAGCTTATGTTGGCCTTAAACGTCAAGAAATTGAAACGCTAAACTCGACTACTCACCCTGTAGAGTTTGACATGTACTACAGTGTGTAAAGTTAAAAGATAAATGCTGTAATGCTGTAATGTATAGTGCTTTAAAACCTTACCGCCTTATAACTTTATAGCCTTGTATAAAGCTCACTTCGGTGAGCTTTTTTTATGCTTAAATTTTAATACTAAAGAAAAGTAGTTTTAAGTGGTAAACCTCAACATTTTTGTATAGATTATAGTTACCTATGATCACATTTTGTGTGTTTGGCTATATCTAAAGGAACAGGATATACTTAACTGACTATGATGAAATTTTTATTACTAGTATTACTCACCCTATCAATAGCAGCTCCGTTAAATGCGAGTACCGCTAAAATATATGTGTGGGTTAATGAAAAAGGTCAAACAGTCTATTCAGATACGCCTAGACCCGGTGCTGAAGAAGTCAAGACAAAAACCGGTAATGTAGTAAAATCACCGGTGAGAGTTGAAACCCAAGCATTAGATATAAAAACTAAAAAAATTGACGAAAACTATCAAGTCGTCATTGACCAACCTAAAAACAATGCAACCATTCGTGATAATACTGGCTCGGTTTACATTAGTGGCAGTATTAAACCAATATTTAAACGTGGCTTGAAAATTCAATTAATACTCGATGGCAAACCTTACTTAAAACCTCAAACCCACACCATGTTTTCCCTTAAAAATATAGACCGTGGCGAACACCAAATAAAAATGAAGCTGCTCAATGAAAAGGGCAAGAAAATTGCATTATCTAAAGCTATCACGTTTTATATGCATCGAGCTTCTGTCAATTAGCACCAATTAGTGGCATTTAGCGCTGCAAATAAAATCTTTCTAGAATATACTAAACTTATAGCACCAATTTAGTGCAACCTTAGTGTAAGTATGGGGCTTTATGTTGCAAACTAGACAAGAAATACAACAGCTGAAATTAGGCTACCAGCAAGCTTTAGCAAACCAGTTAGTTACCGCTGTACTTATACTCGATCAAAAACTTAATATTTGTTACTTAAACCCTGCTGCTGAAGCCTTATTGAGCAAAAGCTTAAATAAACTTTATGCTAGTTCTTTTGAGTTAATATTTACCAATACTTCAATTTCTCAAGCTCGCTTAGAACAATTACTCGCCACAGGTCAGGAGTTTACTGACAGCGAAATAGTAATAGAACTGGGTGAAAGTATTCGCTTTACCGCTGAAGTTACCGCTTCTGCTGTTGAGTTTGATCGCATCGCTCATGTGCTTGTTGAGTTCAAACAAATAGATCAACAAAAACAAATTAGCCTTGAAGTATTTCAACAACAACAGTGGATTGCAGCACGTGATTTGATCAAAGGCTTAGCTCACGAAATCAAAAATCCGCTCGGTGGTTTACGCGGTGCTGCGCAGCTTTTAAACAAAGAACTAGATCAAGATCAGCAAGAATATACCGCAATGATTATTGAACAAGCTGACCGTTTAACAAACTTAGTTGACCGACTATTAGGACCAAACCAATTACCGCAAATTAAAAGTCATAATATTCATTCTGTCCTTGAAAAAGTTTGCCAAGTTGTTAACTTTTCTAGCGAGAAACAGGTAGAACTTAAGCGTGATTACGATCCTTCTATTCCCAGTGTTGAATGTGATCAAGAAAAAATTCAACAAGCAGTATTAAACATAATTAACAACGCTATTCAGGCGATATCACCAAACAACATAATTACCCTTAAAACCCGTATTGCTAGTAATAAAACCATAAATGGTAAACGTGTTAGATTATCAGCACAAATTAGTATTATTGATGATGGTCCTGGTATTCCAGCTAAAATCCAAGATACGCTATTTTATCCTATGGTTTCTGGCCGTGTTAACGGTACTGGCCTTGGTTTATCTATTGCACAAACGTTAATAAATCAGCACCACGGTAAGCTTTCTTGTCATAGCCGACCTGGTCATACTGAATTTATCATATTATTACCTTTGACCTAAACTTAACTCTGAACCACTCACTTTAACGCAAGAGAAAAATAATGATCACCGAACAAGTCTGGATAGTTGACGACGATAGCTCAATTCGATGGGTGTTAGAAAAAGCTTTTTCAAAAGCGAATATTACTAGTGCTTCATTTGAAAATGCAAGTAACTTACTAATTGCGTTAGATCATGATCAGCCTGAAGTTATTATCTCTGACATTCGCATGCCTGATGTCGACGGTATGACCTTACTTAATACCATTAGTAAAGAGCACCCTACTATTCCTGTTATTATCATGACCGCACATTCTGATCTAGACAGCGCAGTAAACGCCTATCAAGGTGGAGCATTTGAGTACCTACCCAAACCTTTTGATATGGACGAAGCAGTTACACTAAGCAAACGCGCTTTAACTCATGCCAGAGAGCAAAATGCGAAAAACCAGCAACAAGAAACAGTACCACTTGCAGCAGGCTTAATTGGTGAAGCACCAGCAATGCAGGAAGTTTTTCGCGCCATAGGCCGTTTATCTCGTTCGAGTATTAGTGTGCTTATTAATGGCGAATCGGGAACCGGTAAAGAATTAGTCGCACATGCACTGCATTCTCACAGTCCACGTTCACAAGCACCCTTTATTCCTTTGAATATGGCGGCAATTCCTAAAGATTTAATCGAATCAGAGCTATTTGGTCACGAAAAAGGCGCTTTTACTGGTGCTAATTCTGTCCGTCAAGGTCGCTTTGAACAAGCTCATGGTGGCACCTTATTCCTTGATGAAATTGGTGATATGCCTTTAGAAATTCAAACCCGTTTGCTACGAGTACTCTCTGACGGACAATTTTATCGCGTTGGTGGTCATTCGCCTGTACAGGTTGATGTGCGCATCATCGCAGCAACTCATCAAAACTTAGAAGACAGAGTTAACAATGGTGAGTTTCGAGAAGATTTGTTTCACCGTTTAAATGTAATTCGTGTGCACTTACCAAGTCTGCGTGAGCGCAAAGAAGATATTGCTCAACTTAGTCAACATTTTCTTAAGCAAGCTGCCAACGAACTAAGTGTTGAGCCCAAAACAATAAGCAAAAAAGCAGCTACATTTCTGCAACAATGCCAATGGCCTGGCAATGTAAGACAGTTAGAGAATATTTGTCGATTTTTAACTGTGATGGCCAGCGGCCAAGAAATTTTATTAGAAGACCTACCCAGTGAGTTAACTGAGAAAACAGCACAAATAACTAAGCAAGCTTCTTCATGGCAAGCTGCACTTAGCGACTGGATGGATCAAGAGTTAGCGCAGGGAAACAGTGCCATTTTAGATACTGCAATGCCAGAATTTGAAAAAATAATGTTAGAGCGAGCGTTATTATTCACCCAAGGTCATAAACAAGATGCAGCTAAAAAATTGGGTTGGGGCAGAAATACGTTAACAAGAAAGCTAAAAGAATTAGATATAAAATAACCCTATCTTAAGTTTTTGTTATGAGCTACAAGTCTCGTCATCACACTGCTTACAGCTATTACATAATTTAATGTTAATAAAATGAGCAGCGATGATAAGACTGGCGCCACCGACGATAAAATAAGCCGCTAAATCTTCTGAAAAATCATGCTTGATCCAATACAGTGCCACACCTAAATAGAGCAAATAAAAAGGATAAAGTTGTTTATGATAGCGTTTAAAACCTGAAAAAAGAGCAATGGTACCCAATGCTGCTGTCATCAATAGAAAAACATGCTCCCAAGTATGGCTGGCTAGAAAACTAAGCCCCATCAAAGGTAAAATAGGCAATAATATAGGTAGCATAATACAATGTAATGCACATAAAGATGTGGCGGTAATACCTAAACGATCTAACATAAGTTTCCAAAATTTTCTTAAGAATTAACAGTAAAAAGCAATCAAGCATTGCTATTTTGAGATAATATCACAATTGATACATTATAACATTAGTTGAAAAAAATATTCACGCAATCATTAAGCACATTCAATAGGAAAACTTATTACTTCGTCAATATGCTTTGCTTTTAGTGCCAGCATAATCAAACGGTCAATACCTAAAGCAACACCTGAACATTGTGGTAAACCATGAGATAAGGCCGAAATAAAATTCTTATCAATTGGTTTCTTGGACAAGCCTAACTTAGCTCTTTTAGTATTATCTTTTTGAAAACGTTGAAGTTGACTCTCTGAGTTGGTTAACTCATTAAAACCATTAGCAAGCTCTATGCCTTGATAGTAACACTCAAAACGTTGCGCTACCCTGTCATCTTCTGGGCATATTTTAGCTAAAGAGGCTTGTGATCTAGGAAAATGATAGACAAAACAAGGCGCATCATTACCAACAGTTGGTTCAATGACTTCACTGAAAATAAACTGTAATAAAATATCATTATCTTGCTCAGCGATCAGCCAATCACTCAGTTTATTATGGTTTGTAATAACTGTTAATAACTGCTCACGTGTCGCAATTAAAGGATCAATATTGACAACCTCTAAAAACAATTGCTGATAAGTTACTTGTGACGGTTGGGTGCAACTTAAAACCGCTTGAAGTAACTCAGCAACCTCGTTCATTAATTCAATGTGATCAAAGCCTAAGCGATACCATTCAAGCATGGTAAATTCGGGATTATGAAAGCGACCTGCTTCTTCGTGGCGAAACGCCTTAGCTATTTGAAAAATACTACCATAGCCCGAAGCAAGTAAACGCTTCATATGAAATTCAGGAGAGGTTTGTAAGTATAGTGTTGCTGGTTGTTCCACATCACTATCACTGAGAAAGTTATATCGAGATGAAAAAGCATCTAAATGAACATCAGTAACAGTACCTAATGACAAGGCTGGCGTTTCAACTTCTAACACAGTACGGTCACTAAAAAACTGACGGATTTGTTGTAGTATCTGCGCACGCTTTTGTGCATTTTTCCAAGTAAGCGTTGCTTGCCAAGACATGATAGCTCCGAGTTTCGAGTTTCGAGTTTCGAGTTTCGAGTTTCGAGTTTCGAGTTTCGAGTTTCGAGTTTCGAGTTTATAAAATTCTAAATACAAAAAAGGCCGCACAAGCGACCTTTTCAATTCTAATCTTAATAGAAACTATTGATAGATTAATTTGATGCTAAATGAAGGGTTAGCAAAGCGGAAGCACGGAGTTGACGTGAGTCAATGAGTACTTCCAATGCCGCTAACACAAATCTAGCGCAAATTAGTTATCAATTAGTCCATAATCTTAGAAACAACACCAGCACCTACAGTACGGCCACCTTCACGAATCGCGAAGCGTAAACCTTCATCCATCGCTACTGGGTTGATTAGCTCAACAACAAACTTCAAGTTGTCGCCAGGCATTACCATTTCAACACCTTCAGGAAGCTCTACAGCACCTGTGATATCTGTTGTACGGAAGTAAAACTGTGGACGGTATCCTTTGAAGAATGGTGTATGACGACCACCTTCATCTTTAGAAAGTACGTATACTTCTGATTCGAACTTAGTATGTGGAGTAATTGAACCTGGTGCCGCTAATACTTGACCACGTTCTACGTCTTCACGCTTAAGACCACGTAAAAGTACACCACAGTTCTCGCCAGCACGACCTTCGTCAAGAAGCTTACGGAACATTTCAACACCAGTACAAGTAGATTTTTGTGTATCACGGATACCTACAATCTCTACTTCTTCACCAACTTTGATGATACCACGCTCAACACGACCAGTAACAACTGTACCACGACCTGAGATTGAGAATACATCTTCGATAGGCATGATGAATGCACCGTCGATTGCACGCTCTGGCTCTGGAATATAAGAATCAAGTGCGTCAGCTAGTTCAACAACTTTCTCTTCCCATTTCGCTTCACCTTGAAGGGCACCTAAAGCTGAACCTTGGATTACTGGTAAATCATCACCTGGGAAATCGTATTCGCTAAGAAGTTCACGAACTTCCATTTCTACTAATTCTAGTAATTCTTCGTCATCTACCATGTCACATTTGTTCATGAAAACAATAATGAATGGAACACCAACTTGGCGAGACAATAAGATGTGCTCACGTGTTTGTGGCATAGGACCATCGGTAGCAGCAACTACTAAGATAGCGCCATCCATTTGTGCAGCACCCGTAATCATGTTTTTGATGTAATCGGCGTGACCTGGACAATCTACGTGTGCGTAGTGACGTGTTTCTGTATCGTACTCGATGTGAGAAGTATTGATGGTAATACCACGCTCACGCTCTTCTGGAGCATTATCGATTTGGGCGAAATCTTTAACTTCACCACCGTGTACTTTAGTTAATACCGCAGAGATAGCGGCTGTTAATGTTGTTTTACCGTGATCGACGTGACCGATAGTACCAACGTTTACATGTGGTTTACTACGTTCAAATTTTTCTTTAGCCATTTTAAAATACCTCTGGGTATAGAATTAAGTTTATTTTACTGTTACTTGTTAAAGTAATTAATTTGAAATAATAGGATAGATTAATCTAAGGAATGGTGCTGATAGGCAGATTCGAACTGCCGACCTCACCCTTACCAAGGGTGCGCTCTACCAACTGAGCCATATCAGCATTCATATACAAAGATTGGAGCGGGCGGCGAGAATCGAACTCGCAGCTTTAGCTTGGAAGGCTAAGGTATTACCACTATACGACGCCCGCGTACTCTATCAGATTATCTCTGTTTAAATTCACACTATTTGACCTAGTGCAAATTAAAATATGGTGGAGGGAGGTGGATTCGAACCACCGAAGGCGGAGCCGTCAGATTTACAGTCTGATCCCTTTGGCCACTCGGGAACCCCTCCAGTATATTTACCTACTTTAACTTTCGTTATGTAGTATTAATGGTGCCGACTGCCGGAGTCGAACTGGCGACCTACTGATTACAAGTCAGTTGCTCTACCAACTGAGCTAAGTCGGCACTACATTAAGTGGTGCGAATTCTAGAGTAATGTTTTGCCCCTTGCAAGGGTAAAATTAAAAAAAATTGATGTTTTTATCACTTTCCTGAACGTTTGCTGTCAGTTTGATGTTTTTTTATCCTAAACTCACTGATGAATAGGGATTATTACTCAAATATATGCTTCTAAACCTCTTATTACTAAGTCATCAATCACTTTACTTGGCTCAGAAAGTAATGATGCGAGTAACGCGCCATTACCGCCTGTAAAGATAATTTCATCAAGCGCTAAACCTTGCGCTAGTGCTTGTGTTTTGGCTAAATGAATAGCACCAACCGTTGCAGCCCAGGCAGCATTATGGACATTTTCTGACGTATTCAAGCCAAACGCGATACTTTCTTTTTCTTTATCATTTGCGTGTACTTGTGTGGTGTCAGCTAAAACACTACTGACCATGGTGGTTAAACCTGCCAAAATCCAGCCACCATGGTGCTGCCCACTGGCTGTTAGTATGTCAAAGGTTGTTGCCGTACCTGCATCAACAATCAAAATATTTTTTTTTGGAAAAGCTTGTGCTGATGCAATTAACGTTAACCATCTATCCACACCTAATTTTTCCGGCTGCTGGTATCCTGTAGTAACACTATTTTTCTTAGTTTCGCTAAAAACTCGTTGATAAGCCACCTTGTTGATTGAGCACCATTTGCTGAGTTTATCTGTTAAATCATTGTCATTAACACTTGCTACAACAACCTTATCAGCATTGCTAAAGTGATCATTGAGATAGTCATTGCTTAGTAATTCGTTTGATATGGCGGTTATCGGTGTTCTTTGGCTCACTCTAATTAAACAATATTTTGTCCGCGAATTACCAATATCGATCAAAACAATCATTCGTCACCTCTCAAACTCACTTCACCACCGTAAATAGGCTTAATCTTATTATCAATTTCTAGCAATAATGCCCCTTGATTATTAACACCACGGCAAACTCCCTTGGTTGTACGCTCTCCCGTTAATAACTTTACTCGTTTGTTTAGATAAAAATCATGTCTATGCCACTCGTCAAGCATACTCGTCAAACCTTCATTTTGATGCTGATTTAACCGTTTAAGCAAATGATGAATGAGTTGCGCACACAAAGCATTTCGATCTATTTCTTGGTTGCTATGGCTTTGCAGGTCTGTCCATTGTTGATCTATTTGTTGGCCTGCTTGTGCTGGCATATTTAAATTTAAGCCAATACCAATAACACTGTGACTTGCCTCTAATGCTTGCCCTTCGAGATCAATCAAAATTCCTGCAAGCTTAACCCCACCTAAATAAACATCATTAGGCCATTTTAGTTGAACCTGCAATTGGGTTAATGCAAAAACCGCATCACTAACTGCCAATGCGGTCACTATACTCAACCCCATAGCCGCAGATAGTCCTTGCTCAAGCTGCCAATATAGTGATAAATATATTTGTGAGCCAAAAGGAGAAATCCACTTCCTCCCCCGACGACCTCTGCCAGCACTCTGAAATTCTGCTAAACACACCTGCCCTTGTGATAATTGATTAGGTAAGCGTCTTAGTAAATAGCTATTGGTTGAATCAATTAGACTATGTACTTCAATTTCTGGTGCAAATTCCTTTGGTAATAACTTGATAACAGCAGCTTTACTTAATAAATCTAATGGTTGCGATAGCTTATACCCTTTACCAGTAACACTATAAATATCAAGTCCCATTTCTGTTAATATTTTGATATGTTTAGAAATTGCAGTTCGAGTAATACCTAACTGCTCAGCTATCACCTGTCCAGAAATAAACTCACCACTGGCGAGTGCTTTTATCAAGTTCTCTCTTATTGCCTTTGCCATTTCAGTTATTCTCATCAAAGGGTACTATTGAAGCAAAATCTTGTTCACCATATTTGGTAATCATACGAACTTCTGGTGAGATTAATATGTCAAACTTAGTTAATACTTGCTGTTGTACCAATTTAGCCAATTCAACAACATCTTGTCCGTTGTCACTATTGTAATTAACCAAAACGAGCGCTTGATGTTCATGAACACCAACGCCATTTTTGCGATAACCTTTCATCCCTGTTTGTTCTATTAACCAGCCAGCTGCAATTTTAACTTCGCCATTATCTTGTGGGTAATAAGGTATATTTGGATAACTTTTCCGTAACAGCAACAAGTGAGCTTCACTAATGATTGGGTTTTTAAAGAAACTGCCTGCATTTGGTAATAAATTAGGATCAGGTAATTTAGCTTGTCGCAAATTGATAACTTTTGCCATCACTTGTGCGGCAGTAGCATCGCTAGGCAATTCATTTAAACCTGCATAAGCCAAACTTGCTTGCCACTTTTTAGGAATTTTAAAAACTACTTCAGTGATTACTCCTTTGTTATACAAGCTTTGCTTAAAAATACTATTGCGATATGAGAACTTACACTTTTCAGTTGATAATGCTTTAATTGTTTGTGATTTAAATTCAAACCACTTAACTTGATGGCAAAAGTCAGCCAACTCTACCCCGTAAGCTCCTATGTTTTGCACTGGCGCAGCACCGACAGTTCCAGGAATCAAGGCCAAATTTTCTAGTCCATAAATCCCTTGCTCTAATAGCTTGCAAACAAGCTCATGCCAATTTTCACTGGCGCCAACACTAACAATATAGCAGTCATCAGTTTCCGAAATATCGAGTCCTTTGAACTCAGGTTTGATAATAATAGGGGCATTATTTCCTGTGAATAAGGTGTTGCTTCCCTCACCCAGAATATAAAAAGGCTTTGCTGATAAGTCAGGTAGCTGTTTTAAATCTTTAAGTGATTTAGGCTGATAGATAGTTGAAGAAATAGATTGAACATTAAAGCTATTACTATTTTTTAAGGGAAACTGCTGTCTAGATTCCATAAGAATTCTTGGGATATATTACAATTATCCCCATTGTACTTAATATTTTAACCAACACCAGAAAAAGGCAATAGTGAAGCGCTGCTGCATGGTGTTAATTTATATAGATTGAGCATTAAAATTGATTACAATAAATCAACCATATTTGCTTTCCATTTCTCTCTAATGATTGAATTCAATCCTGCTGCCTCTCTTCTTGCCATAATAGTCTTTAGCTTATCGACAACCTTACTATCAGTGTTCAAACTGCACGCAAAATAGAAATCTAACGTTAGTTCATCTAATACATGTACGTTCAAATATTTCGAAGCCTCAACTTCATTATTAACTCTATGATTGATAAGATCATCATTGATGACAATTAAGTCTATTTGCCTGCTTCGCATCTCTAATAACTGCAAGAGAGCATCATAATTACTCATTACATATAAGTTTTCTCCCTCTACAAACCCTTTAGATAAAAGATAGTGATGCGTGACATCATCCTTAATAACAGCCGTTTTATATTTCTTAGCATCATTTAAGTTATTAATATTTATAGGGCTCTTTTTTAGGCTATATAATGAAATCCTACTTGTTGTAATGTGACCAATCCATTGAAACAGCAATTTTCGTTCAGGAATACGCGCTAACGAATAGATACAAATGTTTTCTTCATGAATGGCTCTATTAAATGATATTGACCAAGGATAGGCTTCGATATCATAATCAAAGCTAGCTTCATCCAATGTCGCGCGAACTATTTCAGTAGACAAACCCGTAATTGAATTAGAGTCTACAATTTGAAATGGTGCCAAATGTTCGGTGACTACAGTAACATTAGTAGCCATAGCATTTGATATATTGATAAGTAGAAACAGAAATACACTTAATTTAATCAGTTTTTCAACTATATACATTATAGGACTAACCCGTTAAGGCTCGATTATCACATTGAAGAAATAGAGTGAGATAGTTTAGATTAAATTTTACTTTAGTACAATTTTAAAGTCATACTTCAACTTGCAGATTTTTTAAAATACTAAAAAGCAAAAAGCCCGACGCTTTCGCATCGGGCTTTTCTAAATAAAAGTTTAGCAATGTCCTACTCTCACATGGGAACTCCCACACTACCATCGGCGCT
>Ga0316205_10003008_pt1 | contig 16492 bp, 16 predicted proteins | sample 3monthpyrite_MG_FD_204941 | JGI IMG/M metagenome (GOLD analysis project Ga0316205, IMG submission 204941) | Microbial mat bacterial communities from mineral coupon in-situ incubated in ocean water Damariscotta River, Maine, United States -... | ecosystem: Environmental > Aquatic > Marine >... | reverse complement strand
GAATATTCCGCAGGCCGCCTGATGCAGCGCGAAGTGGTGATGGCACCCGAGCACTGGAATGTCGGCGAGGCCATTGATTTCCTGCGCAATCAGGACGACCTGCCGGATCAGTTCTATCACCTCGTGCTGGTGGACCCGCGCCTGCACCCGGTGGGCAATGTCACTCTGGGCAAGCTCATGGCCTCGCGGCGCGAGATCATGCTGACCGATCTGACCGAGGAGACGTTCCATGTCATTCCGGTGGACCAGGACGAAGGCGACGTGGCCTATGCATTCAACCAGTATCACCTGATCTCGGCACCGGTGGTGGACGAGAACGGGCGCCTTGTCGGGGTGATCACCATCGACGACGCCATGGCCGTGCTGGACGAAGAGCACGAAGAGGACATCATGCGCCTTGCGGGCGTTGGCGAGGGCAGTCTGAGCGACAAGGTGATCGATACCACGAAGCGGCGCTTTCCCTGGCTGGCGGTGAACCTCGTGACGGCGATCCTCGCCAGTCTCGTGATCGCGCAGTTCGAGGCGACCATTACGCAGTACGTGGCGTTGGCCGTCCTGATGCCGATCGTGGCGTCGATGGGCGGCAATGCGGGCACGCAGAGCCTGACGGTCGCGGTCCGCGCGATTGCAACCAAGGACCTGACCGGGCGCAATGTGTGGCGCGTGATCCGGCGCGAGGTGCTGGTGGGACTGATCAACGGCGTGATCTTTGCGGTTGTGATGGGCGTGGTCGGCGTGGTGTGGTTCGGCGGGCCCGAGCTGGGATATGTGATCGCGGCGGCGATGGTGATCAACCTCGTGGTCGCGGGCTTTGCCGGGACGGTGATCCCGGTGCTGCTGGAGCGGATGGGAATCGATCCGGCCCTGGCTTCGGGGGCCTTTGTCACGACGGTGACGGATGTGGTGGGCTTCTTTGCCTTTCTGGGATTGGCGGCGGTGGTGCTGTTGTGACGAAACTCGACGAGATCAAGGCGGAGGCCCGCAAGGCGGCCTTCGCGCGACGCAAGGCGGCGCATGAGGCCGCGGGACCGGGGGCGTCGGGGCATCTGAGCGAGGTGCTGGCCGGGTATCGCGGGGTGCCGCTGTCGGGTTACATGCCGATCCGCACCGAGATCGATCCCTTGCCCGCCATGGAAGAGGCTGCGGCGCATGGCCCGGTCGGCGTGCCGGTCATCCGGGGGGCGGGGCTGCCGCTGGAGTTTTCGCGCTGGGAGCCGGGATGCGCGTTGAAGGAGGGACCGTTCGGCGCGCTCGTGCCGGACGTCGATGATGTGTTTGAGCCGGAGATCCTGATTGTGCCGCTGGTGGCCTTCGACCGGACCGGCGGGCGGCTGGGCTATGGTGGCGGGTTCTATGACCGCACGCTAGAGCGGCTGCGCGCCCGGCGCGCGACCCTGGCCATCGGCTTTGCCTATGCCGCACAGGAAGCCGAGATTTTGCCGCTGGAACCGACAGACCAGCCTCTGGACATGATCGTGACCGAAGCGGGCGTGATCGCGTTTTGACAAGGTGCGGCGGGTTGGCACCCACCCCAACGGGAGGCTGCGATGGCCGAGCATGACTATTGCGTGCGTATCGCCTGGACGGGGAACCGGGGCAAGGGTACCGAAAGCTATCGGGGCTATGACCGCAGCTGGAATCTGGAGACGCCGGGCAAACCGGTGATCGAGTGTTCCAACGAGCCGCTGCTGGGAGGCGACCCGACCAGGCACAACCCCGAGGACATGCTGATCGCGGCGCTCTCGTCGTGCCACATGCTGTGGTATCTGCATCTGGCCAGTGAGGCGGGTCTCGTGGTGCATGGCTACGAGGACGAGCCGCTGGCGGTGGGCGAGACGCTGAGCGACGGGGCGTCGCGGTTTCTGCGCGCCACGCTGCGGCCGCGGATCATGGTGGCCGAGGGCACGGACCTGGCGCGCGCGGATGCGGTGCATGGTGAAATCCACAAGGTGTGTTTCATCGCCCGGTCGGTGAATTTCCCGGTGGAAATCAAGGCGCGCTACAGGATCGGTGGAGCGGGTCAGGCCGTGGAGTCATGAGTATTTGTGGAAAGATGAAGGCTGACATTCCGCTTCATCTTTCCACAAATACTCAAAAAATCAAACGGGTTCAGCGCAGTCAGACGTCTGTGGCGATTTTGCGCAGCTCGAATTTCTGGATCTTGCCCGTGGAGGTCTTGGGCAGTTCCTGAAACACCACGCGCTTGGGCGTCTTGAAGCCCGCCAGCCGTTCGCGGACGAAAGCGATGATCGCGGCTTCGTCACCCGAGGCGCCCTCCTTGAGTTCCACGAAGGCGCACGGCACCTCGCCCCATTTGTCGTCCGGTTTGGCGACACAGGCGCAGAGCGACACGTCCGGGTGCATCATCAGCACGCCTTCGACCTCGACAGACGAGATATTCTCGCCGCCCGAGATAATGATGTCCTTGGCGCGGTCGGCGATCTTGAGATAGCCGTCCGGGTGCTGGAACGCGATGTCGCCGGAGTGGAAATAGCCGCCGGCAAAGGCCTCTTCGGTCGCCTGCGGGTTCTTCAGATAGCCCTTCATCACGCAATTGCCGCGGATCATGATCTCGCCTTGTGCCTTGGCATCCATCGGCACCTGTTCCATCGCGTCAGGGTCCATCGAGGTGATGTCCTCCATCATCGGCATGAGCACGCCAGTGCGGGCCTTGATGGCATAGCGTTCGTCCTCGGGCAAGGTGTCCCAGGCCGAATGCCAGGTGCATTCGGTCACGTGGCCATAGGTTTCGGTGAGGCCGTAAACCTGGGTCACTTCGAAGCCCAGCGGTTCGATCGCGCGCAGGGTGGCGGCGGGGGGCGGGGCACCGGCGGTGAAGGCCTGTACAACATGGTCGAAGGGGCGGCGCTCGGCCTCCTTGGCGTTCACGATTGTGTTGAGCACGATGGGGGCGGCGCCCATATGCGTGACGCCCTCATCGGCGATGGCGTTGTAGATGTTGGACGCGGTCACATCGCGACAGCAGATCACCGTGCCGCCGACCATCGGCATCAGCCAGCTGTGGTTCCAGTTGTTGCAGTGAAAGAGCGGCACGATGGTGAGATAGCGCGCATGACGCGGCACCGGCCAGCTGATCGCCGTGCCTGTGGTCATCAGATACGCCCCGCGATGGTGATAGACCACGCCCTTGGGCCGGCCCGTGGTGCCGGAAGTGTAGTTGAGCGCGAGGCTTTCCCATTCATCCTGCGGCATCACCCAGTCGAAACCGGGGTCGGCAGCGGCCAGCAGGTCCTCGTATTCGCGATAGCGTCCGGTGGCGGGGTGCCCGGCCTGGGGGTCGGCCACTTCGATGATCAGGGGGGCGTCGCCCTCCATCAGCTCGATGGCGGCTTCGGCCAGCGGCAGAAAGGCGGTATCGACCAGCACCGCGCGCGCCTCGCCGTGGTCAAAGATATAGCCCACCGTATCGGGTTCGAGCCGGATGTTGATCGCGTTCAGGACCGCGCCGCAGGCGGGCACGCCGAAATGCGCCTCGACATGGGCGGGAATATTGGGAAGGATCGTGGCGACGACATCGCCGGATTTGATGCCGAGCCGCGTCAGCGCCGAGGCCAGGCGGGTGCAGCGGTCGTGGTAGGCGCGATAGTTGTGGCGGGTGGTGCCATAGACCAGCGCCTCGTAATCGGGAAAGACCTGCAACGCGCGGCGCAGATGCGACAACGGTGTCAGCGGCACGAAATTTGCGGCGCATTTTTCAAGCCCGGTTTCGTCTTTCATCCAGCCCATGGAACCCTCCCTGATTCTCGGCGCGTTCAGTTGCGCGACAATATTGGGTTTCGGGCACGGGTCAAATTCTATTGTCAGACATTTGATTTTCCCTGACGCCCGGAGCATGGGCGCGCTAGGATCGCGGCATGATCATTTCCCCGGGCCGAAACTATATCTTCGTGCATATCCCCAAGACGGGCGGCACGGCGCTGGCCACGGCGCTGGAGGCGCGGGCGATGAAGGACGATATCCTGATCGGGGACACGCCCAAGGCCCGGCGGCGGCGCAAACGCCTCAGGACCTTGCGCGACGCAGCGGTCGGGCGGGTGTGGAAACACGCGACACTGGCGGACATCGAGGGAATGGTGCCCGGCGAAGTGATCGAGGGCGCGATGATCGTGACGCTGGTACGCAATCCGTGGGACCGGATGGTGAGCTATTACCACTGGCTGCGGGATCAGGAGTTCGATCATCCGGCGGTGCGTCTGGCCAGGGCCGTCGGGTTTTCGGAATTCCTGCACGATCAGGGCGTGCAGGCGTCGATTTCCGCGCATCCGTATGGCCGATATGTGGCCGGGCGCGATGGCCGAGAGCGCGCGGCGCGGTTTATCCGGCTTGAGAATTTCACCGAGGACGCCGCGGAATTCGAGGCCCATCTGGGCTTTGCGCTGGATCTGCCGCGGGTCAACGTTTCAACGCGGGACCGCGATCACCGCGGCTATTTCGGGGCGTCCGAACGCGCAATCGTGGGCCGCATTTGTGCCGAGGATATTGCGCGATTCGGGTATGAATTCTGCCCGGAAGGGTAACAAATCCGTCGCTCTGCGCGCATTGTCGATTGTGGCGAAACGATGCCACCGAATGGCCATAATCAGGACCCAATCCCGCCCAGCGCAACATGGTTAACAAACCTGATCCGCACCGAAATCGCGGGTCAGGTTTTGGGGATGAAACCATGTTTGGACTGAACGGCAAAGACAAGAACCATGGACATCTGCGTGTCATCGACGGCGCGCTGGGCGCGCGGGATGCGCATACCGTGTCGGGGATCCTTGCGGGAACTCCGGTGGCCTCAGCCATGGGCTGGCGGTCGGTTGAGGGACTGACCGTGGGCGACCGGGTGATGACGTTCGATCAGGGCCTGCAGGAGGTTACCGAGGTGCGCCACCAGCCGCTGTGGGCGGGTGAGGGCCCGTGCCCGGCGGATTTCTGGCCGTTGCAGGTGCAGTCCGGCGTGATCGGGAACGCGCACTGCACCCGGTTGATGCCGGGCCAGGCGGTGATGATCGAGAGCGATCGTGCCGAAGCGATCTATGGCGATCCCTTCGTGGTGGTCCCGGCGCGGGCGCTGGACGGCGTGTACGGGGTCGAGCGCCTGCACCCGGATCCCGGCCCCATGGTGGTGATCCTGCGCTTTGCCGATGAGCAGATCGTGTTCGGCCGCGGCGGTGTCATGTTCCTGTGCCCATCGTCGCGCGATATTCTCGAGCAGGCGGAACGGGGCACGGATTACGACGTTCTGACGGTCGACGAGGCGCGCGACCTGATGGACCCGATGGCCTCCGGGGCGGTCTATGCCGGGGCCGAGCCGGCCTTCGGGACGGTCACCTGACGAAAGCCGCAACGGCAAAGGCCGGACCCCGCGCCCGGCCTTGTGGCATCGCGGGTCAGGCCGCGGATTTCTGGTCCGAAAAGCGTTCGTAGAAGCTCTGGTTCCTGTCCGCCATCTCGCGCAGCAGCGCAGGTGTGGCGAAACGGGGGCCGAAGGCGTCGGTCAGCTGGTCACAGCGCTCGGCGGCATAGGGCGTGCCGAGGATGTCGAGCCACGAGAATGGCCCGCCGGACCAGGGCGCAAAGCCCCAGGCCAGGATCGCGCCCACATCGCCTTCGCGGATGTCCTCCAGCACGCCGTCCTCCAGCGCGCGCACGGCCTCGAGCACCTGGGCGAACATCAGGCGGTGCTGCACCTCGTGCAGGTCCGGCTGGTCCCCGGCGCGCGGGTACCTGGCCTCAAGCCCGTCCCAATATCCGGTGCGCTTGCCCTTTTCGTCATAATCAAAGAACCCGGCGCCGGTCTTGCGGCCGAGACGGCCTTCGTCCTCCATCCAGAAGATCACCTCGTCCACGGCCCCGTCCGGGTAATCGTCGCCCATCGCCGCGCGGGTGGCGCGGGCGATCCTGGCACCAAGGTCGATCGAGGTCTCGTCCACCAGTTGCAGTGGCCCCACCGGGAAGCCCAGCTGCCGCGCGGCATTGTCGATCAGTGCGGGCGCGACCCCTTCGGCCACCATGCGGATGCCTTCGTTGATGTAGGGGATGATGCAGCGGTTGCAGTAGAAGAACCGCGCGTCATTGACCACGATGGGCGTCTTGCGGATCTGGCGCACATAATCCAGCGCCTTGGCCACGGCCCGGTCGCCGGTCCTTTCGCCCTTGATGATCTCGACGAGGAGCATCTTTTCCACGGGCGAGAAGAAGTGGATGCCGATGAACTGCTCCGGTTTGTCCGACGCCTTGGCCAGCTCGGAAATCGGCAGGGTCGAGGTGTTGGTGGCAAAGATGCAGTCGTCACCCACGTGTTTGAGCACCTCCCTGGTGACGTCTGCTTTCACGTCCGGGTCTTCGAACACCGCCTCGATGATCAGGTCACAGCCCCTGAGCGCGCTGTAATCGGTGGTCGACGTGATGCGGTCCAGCAGGGCGGTTTTCTTCTCTTCGGTGGCCTTGCCGCGCTTTATCCCGGCGTCCATGTAATCGGCGGAATAGGATTTGCCTTTGTCCGCCGCCTCCTGTTGCTGGTCGATCAGCACGACCTCCATGCCTGCCTGGGCCGAGACCAGCGCGATGCCCGCCCCCATCATGCCCGCACCCATGACGCCGACCTTCTTGACCGATTGGTCATCGACGGCGGGCCGGTTCGCGCCCTTTTCCAGCGCTTCCTTGTTGATGAAGAGGCTGCGGATCATCGCCGCCGACGAGGGGTTCATCAGCACGTTGGTGAACCAGCGCGCCTCGATCTTCAGCGCCGTATCGAAGGGTACGAGCGCCCCCTCATAGACTGCCGACAGGAGCGCCTTGGCCGCCGGGAAGGCGCCTTGGGTCTTGCCATTGACCATCGCGGAGGCTCCAACGAAGGTCATGAACCCCGCCGGATGATAGGGCGCGCCGCCGGGCATCTTGTAGCCTTTGGCATCCCACGGCTTGACGATATCGGGCTCGCTGAGCACCCATTCGCGGGCCTTTTCGATCAGCTCATCGGCGGGCACGACTTCGTGCACGAGGCCAGCCGCCTTGGCCTTTTTCGGGTCACTCAGCTTGCCTTCCAGCAGGAAGGGCGCGGCGGCCATGGCGCCCATCTGGCGCACCAGGCGCGTGGTGCCGCCCATGCCGGGAAAGATGCCGACCATGATCTCGGGCAGACCGATCTTGGCCGACGCGTTGTCGGCGGCAAAGATGCGGTGACAGGCGAGCGGGATTTCAAACCCGATCCCGAGCGCCGTGCCGGGCAGGCAGCAGGCAATCGGCTTGCCGCCCTTCAAGGTCTTGGGGTCCATGCCCGCGCGCTCGATCTTGCGCAGGATGCCGTGGGTGGCCATCAGCCCGTCCATGAGACCCCTGGCCGGGTTGTCGCCGGCACTTTCCTTCATCCTGGCGATGATGTTGAGGTCCATGCCGCCCGCGAACGAGCCGTCCTTGCCCGAGGTCAGGATCACGCCCTTGACCGCGTCATCGGCCAGCGCGTCATCAATCAGCGCATCGAGGTCCATGAACCCCTGCTGGTTCATCACGTTCATGGACTTGCCAACTGTGTCCCAGGTGATGATCGCGACACCGTCGCCGCCTTTTGCCATCGTGAAATCAGTCATTTGAGGTCTCCTCGGCCGCATCGTTCTGCGCATCCTCCATCATGCGGAGGCGCGTGTTCATGGAAGGGTGCTGAAACCGGGATTCGGCCCAGTCCAGCGCATTGTCAGCATAGGTCAGCGTCAGAAAGCAGGGCGCGGCCTGGGCCGTCATGCAGTAATCCCCGCGGTTTTCGACGATGATCAGGTCGGTGCCGTCGCGGGTTTCGAAGGTGATCCCCAGCGCGTTGGCATCCAGAATGCGCAAATAGCTGCCATCCTCCAGGCTCACCCATATCTGACGGGCCGTGCCCGCCGTGCCGGTAAAGGCATTGGCCTGGCCACGGCAGGCAAGGTCATAGGTCAGCAGGTAATCATCGACCCCGTCATTTGTGATGTCGATCACCTGCGTGGGGATCGTCTCGCCCTCGGTCCAGCGGCAGATCGAGGTATAAAGGTCGTTCAGCTCGCCCACCGGATCGTCGCTGGTCCCTTGCAGGACATCCGCCTGTGCGGGGGTCGCGAGGGCGAGCGCGAGGGCGAGCGGGAGGAGGGCAGGACTGATCGCAGGTCTGGTCATAGCGGGGCTCCGTTCTTGCGGGTGAAGGCAAAGCCGTCGGCGTCGAGAGTCACCTTCATATCGATATCCGAGTACCAGGCGGTTTCGGTCCGGGCGCGGCTGCCGATCACGAGGAACTCTGCCGCCTCCTGGGTGCGATTGACGAAATGGTGCCCATTCGCATCACCCGCCGGAAAGGCCGCGCACTCGCCGGGCCGCATCTCGTATTCGCCCGTCTCGTCAATCAGCGTGCAGATGCCTTGCGTGATCATCACGAATTCATCCTCGGTCTCGTGCCAATGGCGCAGCGAGGATTTCGCACCGGGCTCCAGCCTCACCAGATTGGCCCCGAACTGCGACAGCCCGCCCGCGTCCCCAAGGCGCAGAGAGGATCGACCGACCATCTCATGTGCGTAAGGCTCGGGGTAGATGGAGCCGGTCTTGACCGGGCAGGTTTTGGGGTCGATCACGGGCATGGTGTTTCCAGTGCGATATGCGCCTTTATGGCGTCGAACGGGTGATCGTGACCTATGGGGCGGGTCCGAGTCATCTACACGCGCTCGATGATCGTGGCCGCGCCCATGCCCGACGCGATGCAGAGCGTGGCCAGACCCACCTGCCTGTCGGTGCGCTCCATCTCGTCCAGAAGCGTGCCAATGATGATCGCGCCCGTGGCCCCCAGCGGGTGGCCCATGGCGATGGAACCGCCGTTGACGTTGACCAGTGCAGGGTCCACGTCAAAGGCCTGCTGGAAGCGCAGGACCACGCTGGCAAAGGCTTCGTTGACCTCGAAGAGCTCGATGTCGCCGATCTCCATGCCGGCGTCGGCGAGGATCTTCTGTGTGGCGGGCACTGGGCCGGTCAGCATGATCGTGGGATCGGTGCCGATCTTGCAGGTCTGGCGGATGCGCGCACGGGGCGTGAGCCCGAATTTCTTTCCGAACTCCGCATTGCCGATCAACACGCCTGCCGAGCCGTCCACGATCCCCGAGCTGTTGCCGGCATGGTGGATGTGGTTGATCTTTTCCAGATGCGGATATTTAAGCTTGGCCACGGCGTCAAAGCCCGGCATCACCTCGCCCATTGCCTGGAACGAGGCGTTGAGACTGCCCAGCGCCTGCATGTCGGTGCCCGGGCGCATGTATTCGTCGTGGTCGAGAATGGTCAGGCCATTCTGATCCCTGACCGCGATGATGGATTTCCCGAAGCGGTTGTCATCCCAGGCCGCCTTGGCGCGGTTCTGGCTTTCGACGGCCAGCGCGTCGGCCTGATCGCGGGTAAAGCCGTATTCGGTGGCGATGATGTCCGCGCTGATGCCCTGTGGCACGAAATAGGTTTCCATGGCCACGCTCGGATCGACGGCAATCGCCGCGCCGTCGCTGCCCATGGCCACGCGGCCCATCATCTCGACCCCGCCCGCGATATAGGCCTCGCCCGCGCCGCCCTTGACCTGGTTCGCGGCCAGGTTCACCGCCTCCATGCCCGACGCGCAGAAGCGGTTGATGGCGAGGCCCGGGATGCTCTCGTCAAGGTCCGAGGCCAGCACGGCGGTCCGCGCAAGGCACCCGCCCTGTTCCATCACCTGGGTCACGTTGCCCCAGATCACGTCCTCGACCGCATGGCCATCCAGCCCGTTGCGCTCCTTGAGGGCGTTGAGCACCTGCGCGCTGAGGCGCACAGCAGTCACCTCGTGCAGGGAGCCATCCTTGCGGCCCTTGCCGCGCGGGGTGCGGATGGCGTCGTAAATATAGGCTTCGGTCATGGGTTTATCCTTCTCAGGCGCGGTCAGCCGGGCTGCCCGGCATCAGGTCATAGGGATGTTTCCAGCCCGGTGTGTTTTCGATGTTCGAAAGCCACCGGTCGATATGGGGCCAATCCTTGCGGTCGAAACCGAATGGCTCGGGGTAGAAGAGGTAGCCGCAGCAGGACATGTCGGCATTGGTGAGCGCGTCGCCCACGATCCAGTCGCGGCCCTGCAGATGGGTGTCGAGCGTCTGGTAGGCGCCTTTGAGGCGGCCCTGCATGAAGGGGATCACCTCGGCGGGGCGTTTCTCTTGCGGAAGGAAGTTCATCAGGAAGCGGGTCATACCGGCCTGGGAGGACATCTTGTGATTGTCCCAGAACATCCAGCGCATGACGTCGCGCTGTTCTTGGGGTGTCGCGCCGCCGAACCTGCCGGTCTTCTCGGTGACATACATCTGCATGACGCCGGATTGTGTCAGTGTGACGTCACCATCCACCAGCACGGGCACCTCGCCCATCACGTTGATCGCGCGGAACTCCGGTGTGCGGGTCTCGCCGCCGAAGAAATCCACATGGACCGGTTCCCAGTCCAGCCCCGAGAGTTCCAGCGCCAGCGCCGCCTTGTAGGCATTGCCGCTTTCGCCCATGCAGTAGAGTTTGATGGTCATAGCGAGACCTTTCGCGTTGCGCCTTCGGCGGCGTTGGATCTTGAGTATTTTTGGAAAGATGAAGCGGGGAGCGGTTTACCGCACATTAACCTTGATGCGTGTTGACTATCCATGCGCCACAGGGTGGAGACCCGATGGGCGTGAAAGGTGAAGCCCTGCGCCGCTACCTGCGTTCCGTCTGACGGTCGGGCAGGGCGCGGGGTGGAGCACGCTCCTTCATCTTTCCCAAAATACTCGCGCCGCAGGCAATCCCCACCCATCAGCTTTTCCCTTCGGCAAATCCGCGCGAGATGAGTTCCTTCATGATCTCGTTGGTTCCGCCATAGATGCGCTGCACGCGGGCGTCGGTCCACATCTCGGCCACCGCGTATTCCTGCATGAAGCCATAGCCGCCATGCAGTTGCACGCATTCGTCCAGCACGTCGCATTGCGTGTCAGTGAGCCAGTATTTGGCCATTGCCGCCTTTTCGACCGTGAGCTTGCCCTCAAGATGCTCGGCAATGCACTCGTCCAGAAAGGCACGCGCCACCTTGGTGAGTGTCTGGCATTCGGCCAGTTTGAACCGCGTGTTCTGGAACTGCATGAGCGTTCCGCCAAAGGCTTCGCGGTCGTTGCAATATCGAATGGTGCGCTCGACACCGCCCTCCATGGCGCCCACGGCACCGCAGCCGATCACCAGCCGCTCCTGCGGAAGCTGCTGCATCATCTGGAAAAAGCCCTTGCCTTCCTCGCCGCCCAGGATGTTCTCTGGCGGGACCGCTACATTGTCGAAGAAAAGCTCGGAGGTGTCCCCGGCGTGCAGCCCGATTTTCTCGAGGTTGCGGCCGCGCGAGAAGCCTTCCGCGCCTTCTGTCTCCACCACCACCAGAGAGATGCCCCTGGCGCCTTCGCTGGGGTCGGTCTTGGCGGCGACGATGATCAGGTCGGCGTGCTGGCCGTTGGAGATGAAGGTTTTCTGGCCCGACAGTTTGTAGGTATTTCCGTCCCTGATGGCGCGGGTCCTGATCCCCTGCACATCCGAGCCGGCGGCGGGTTCGGTCATCGCCAGGGCGCCGACCATGTCGCCCGAGACCATTTTTGGCAGCCAGCGCTTCTTCTGCTCTTCAGAGCCGTAGGCCAGGACATAATGCGCCACGATGCCGGAATGGATCGGGTTGCCCCAACTGGCCAGGTTGGCGCGGCTTTGCTCGATGCAGATCACCGCCTCATGGCCGAAATCGCCGCCTGCGCCGCCGTATTCCTCGGGGATCGAGGGGCACAGCAGACCCAGTTCGCCGGCCTGTTGCCAGGTGTCGCGGTCCATTTCGCCGGCCTTGCGCCAGCGTTCGAAATGCGGGGCCCATTCGGTTTCGATAAACGACCGGGCCATGTCGGCGAGCATCCGGTGTTCGTCGGTCATCCACTGAGATGTCATCGTTTGCGGGCCTCCAGCTCGGAATTGAAGATGCGTAGACGGTGCGCGAATGTGTCCTCGTTGATCACGCTATCGAAATTCTCGAAGAGAAACGAAAGCGCCTCGCCCTCGTCCAGGCCCGCCTCCTGGCTGAATTTGCGCAACCGGCGATAGCCATCCTCGGTCATCGCGGCATTGAACCGGCGGGTCAGGCGAAAGCGTTTCGGCATGTCTTTCCTTTCTTCGATCGGGCCAGAGGTCGGGCCAGAGGTCGGGCCAGAGGTCGGGCCTGACGCAGGGTGGGGTTTCAACCCACCATCCCCGTCAGAACTGATTGGCCTTCAGCGCCATCACGGGGCCAGCCCCGGTTTCGATCCGTGCCAGATGCATGGCCGTCGCAGGCAAACGGCGGGTCATGTAATAGTGCCCGGTGGCCAGTTTCACGTTGTAGAAGTCGGGATCACCCGCACCCGCGGCGAGCGCGTCAAGCGAGGCGCGTGCCATGCGGCCCCACATCAGGCCCAGGCAGACATGTCCGAAGAGATGCATGAAGTCATAGGACCCTGCGAGCGCCGCATTGGGGTTCTTCATCCCGTTCTGCATGAAGAACATGCCCGCGGCCTGAAGGTCCTTGGAGGCTTTCTTGATCGGCTCGACAAACTCGGCCATGCCATCGACCCCGGCATTCTCCTTGCAGAAGCCCTTGACCATGTCGAAGAAGGCCATCACATGCTTGCCGCCATCCTGTGCCAGCTTGCGGCCCACGAGGTCGAGCGCCTGAACGCCATTGGCGCCTTCGTAGATCATCGCGATGCGGGCGTCGCGGGTGAACTGCGACATGCCCCATTCTTCGATATAGCCATGCCCGCCATAGACCTGCTGGGCCTGCACGGTCATGTCATAGCCTTCGTCGGTCAGGAAGCCCTTGATCACCGGGGTCAGGAGCGAAATCAGCCCCTCGGCCGCCGCGTCGCCGCCGCGATGCGAGCGGTCGATCATCTGGCTGCCCCAGAGCAGGAACGCGCGGGCCCCTTCGACAAAGCTTTTCTGGTCCATCAGGCTGCGGCGGATGTCCGGGTGCACGATCAGCGGGTCGGCCGGGCCATCGGGGTTCTCGTCGCCCGTCACCGCGCGGCCCTGAAGGCGGTCCCTGGCGTAGATCAGAGCATTCTGGTAGGCCACCTCGGCCTGGGCCAGACCCTGCATTCCAACGCCGATCCGTGCCTCGTTCATCATCGTGAACATGGCGCGCATACCCTTGTGCATCTCGCCCAGCAACCAGCCCCTGGCACCGTCGTAGTTCATCACGCAGGTCGCGTTGCCATGGATGCCCATCTTGTGCTCGATCTTGCCGCAGGCGACACCGTTGCGCGCACCCGGGCTGCCATCCTCGCCTACCAGGAATTTGGGCACGATGAAGAGCGACACGCCCTTGATGCCCTCGGGGCCGCCGGGGATCCTGGCCAGAACCAGATGGATGATGTTCTCGGCCAGGTCGTGTTCGCCGGACGAGATGAATATCTTCTGCCCAGTGATCGCAAAGGAGCCGTCATCCTGCGGTTCGGCCCTGGTGCGCATGAGCCCCAGATCAGTGCCGCAATGCGGTTCGGTCAGGTTCATGGTGCCGGTCCAGTCGCAGGACGCCATCCTGGGCAGGTAGGTGGCTTTCTGTTCGTCTGTGCCATGGGCCAGGATCGCCGAGGCCGCGCCATGGGTCAGGCCGTGGTACATGGTAAAGGCCTGGTTGGCACCCGAGAACATCTCGCCCACGGCGGTCCCGAGGATGTAAGGCATGTTCTGGCCGCCGAATTCCTCGGGCAGGTCGAGTGCGGTCCAGCCGCCCGCCTTGACCTGTTCGAAAGCGTCGCGGAAGCCCACGGGCGTGCGCACCACGCCATTTTCCAGGCTGCAGCCTTCGGTGTCTCCGACGGTGTTGAGGGGGGCCAGAACTTCGGAGGAAATCTTGCCAGCCTCTTCCAGAACGGCGGCGGTGAAGTCGGGTTCGAGTTCGCCGTAACCGGGCGTGTCCGCGGCCGAGACCCTGAGCACGTCATGCAGCAGGAATTGCATGTCTTTGACGGGGGCGGTGTAGCTGGGCATGGTCTGGTTTCCCTGAAAACGTTTTTTTGGAGACGCTGTTATTCGGCGACTTTCTTGTCGGGGCCGATGGAGCGGAGCATGTTGTCGACCCAGTCCATCTGTTCCCGAAGTTCGGCGATGGCCTGATCAAGCTCTTCGCGCTGGTTTTCCATCGCGCGCAGGCGTTCAGCCGCAAGGGTACGGGTTTCGCGCATCTGGGTGTATTGCTGGTCGCCCGTGTCATAGAGGTCGAGCAACTGGCGGATTTCCTCGAGGCTGAAGCCGAAGCGCTTGCCGCGCAGGATCAGCTTGAGCCGTGCCCGGTCGCGCCGGGTGAAAAGCCGTTTCTGACCCTCGCGGATCGGAAAGAGCAGTTCCTTGCTTTCATAAAAACGCAGGGTGCGCGGCGTCACATCGAACGTGTCGCACATCTGGCGAATGGTCATGACATCGTTGTTCATCGGTCCGTCCTGATCGTCGGCAAGGCGCGGGGCCTGAGTGGGTTTCGTGATTGCCCGCAGGTTAGCGACAAGATGACGTTGACGTAAGTAGTACGTTACGTCAATTCTCCGTGACCGCGGAAAGCCGCCGAACCCGCCGAGCCGGCGCGGCGGGGACAAGCCAAAAAAAGGTACCGTTCTTGAGACGATGGGCGTATCTGTGACGCGAACAGGGCCAGGAGCGCTTTGACAGAGGACATCACATGCAGATATTTGACAGGCTTCGCACCGTTTTGACCCGGGACAACATCACGCGCTGCGCGCTGTACGGGTTTCTCCCGGCGCTGGTTTTCTACCTCGTGGCGCTCTTTGTCATGCGGCAGGCGGGGTTCAGTTATGTTGAGATTCTGCGCGATCCGGCGCAGCAGACCGAGCAATCCAGCTTTCTGGGATTCCTGTCGAGCGTGGGCACGTGGTTCTGGGTCTCGGCGGCGGCGATCAGTTTTTTCCGGGTGCTGAGCGACGCCCCCGCGGAGGCCGCCCATCGCACCGTGTTATGGATGATCGCGGGCTTTTCGCTGTTTCTCGGCGTCGATGATTTCTTCCTGATCCATGACCGCTATATCACCGAAGGCATCCTGATTCCGGTCTATATCGTGTTTCTCTGGGTGCTGCTGAAACGCTATAACGGCGTCGTGATGGGCACCGACGGTACGGCCTTCTTCATGGCGGGCGGGTTGCTGGCGTTTTCGGTCGTGGTCGATGCGGTGCAGGAAATCCTGCCCATCGGATATGGCGCGTCTCAGGTGCTGGAGGAGGGCGGCAAGTTCACAGGTGCCGCCGTGTGGATGTTTTTCTGCGCGCGGGTTGCGGCCTATCGGGGGGCGCCGCTTCAGTCGGGGTCGCGGTGAAGCTCGTGGCACGAGCAATGCACGCCGCCGCCGCCCAGGGCGAACATGTCGTAATCCACCGCCTCGACGCTGAAGCCGCGCTCGCGCAGCTGGGCGTTGACGTTGACATTGTGGCTCATTGATAGGACGCGTTTGTTGCCAAGGCTCACGATGTTGCCGCCCAGTTTTACGCAATCGGCATAGGCCACGGGGATCGTCTCGATGCCGTGGGTGTCCTTGACGAATTCCAGCGCATAGGGCTGCAACGCGTCCTCGCAGACCAGCGCCAGCCCCTTTTCCAGCATCACCACAACCGCGTCCACATGCACGAATTGCGGCGGGATGGGGGTGACGAGCACCTCCCAGTCCTTTGCACGCAGCCAGTCGGCTACCTGTTCGGCGCCTTCGCGGGTCGAGCGGTCGCCGGACCAGCCCAGAAGCGCCACGCCCGGTTTCAGTATGCAGAAATCGCCACCCTCGAAATGGCCCGCCGTGACCCATTTCCAGATCGGAATGCCGGCCTGATGGTAGAACGCGCAGGCCACCGCATAGTCGCGCCGCCGCGGCGGGGTCTGGATCGAGGCGATCACCGCGCCCCAGGGGGTCATGAAGCTGCTGTCGCGGGCAAAGACCGACGAGGGCAGGCCTTCATCCGCCTCCAGATAGTGCACGCGCACGCCGTTGCGTTCATAGACCTCGACCATTTCGCGGTGCTGTTTCATGGCCCGCTGCCTGTCGAAGCGGTGACCCATCTCCTGCTGATTGGCGAGTGTCACAGCGGATATGGAATTCAGTGCGACCCAGCGGAAGTGATCCGGCTTGCCCAGCAGAACATCGGTCAGGCGGCCGGTCTGGGCGGTGACGCCCCATTCGGGTGTTTGGCGGGTCATGGACGGCTCCGGTTACCTGGTCTTGAGTTCCTCGGCAACCGAGTCGCGCATGTCGCGCAGCTCGTCCATCGCCTCGTCAAGCTGTTGCCGCTGGCTGGTCAGTTCCTCGAGCTGGCGGTCGGCGCGCTCGATCCAGCTTTTCATCTGGGCTTCGGTGCCCTCGTGTTCGTATATCAGAAGCCACTGGCGTATTTCCTCGAGAGAAAAGCCCCATTTTCGGCCCCTGAGGATCAGTGTCAGACGCGCGCTGTCCCGCGGC
>Ga0316205_10003007_pt1 | contig 16499 bp, 13 predicted proteins | sample 3monthpyrite_MG_FD_204941 | JGI IMG/M metagenome (GOLD analysis project Ga0316205, IMG submission 204941) | Microbial mat bacterial communities from mineral coupon in-situ incubated in ocean water Damariscotta River, Maine, United States -... | ecosystem: Environmental > Aquatic > Marine >... | reverse complement strand
CCATTACATTCTCGACAGCAACCTTGCTTATTATTCATCTGAAAATAACCGGCTTGGCGCACCCTACTACAACCCCATCAGCGATCAATCCATCGACTTAACATTTAATAATGAATGGATCATTCACCGTCGCTTTGAAAACAGCTTCAAGCATCGCCTAGAAGTCGCTGTCGGGAAATACGAGCAGGAAAATTTTGACAACAATCAAACCATGGCTGCGGTATACGAACAGCGCTGGAATTATAATTATGAGCTGGAACTTGCCTACGGTATATCGCGTTTCCGCCGCAGCTACGATGGCGCGATCGAATACAACACGCGCTATCACCTAATGCTTAACTGGTTATTTTGATATGAATGTACTGTTTAAAAGATATTTCCCCCCTGCACTGATTGGTTTATTTCTCACTCTAATATTTAATGTCACTGGGCATGCCAGCGATGCCAATAACAACCGTTTATTAGTTCTCTCATACCATGATATACAAGATAACCCCGCAACTGACCGTGTTGACAAGGCTGTCACACTCAGCACGGCCGCACTGATAAAACAGTTTGAATGGTTACGTGAACATAGCTACAACGTTGTCAGCCTTGATGACATAATAAAATCACAACGAAATGGAAAGCCTCTGCCAGGAAAATCCGTGCTGCTGTCATTCGACGATGGTTACCTAAGCGCCTATACCCACGTTCTACCTTTATTAAAGCTGTTTTCTTACACCGCTATCGTCGCTCCTGTAGTGAAATGGACAGAAAGCAAAACTGGAGAAATAGTTCGTTACGGAAGCAATAAAGTCTCACGACGTAATTTTCTGACCTGGCCGCAAATCAAAATCATGATGAAATCAGGTTTGGTAGAAATCGCCTCACACAGCCATGACATGCATTACGGTATCACTGGAAACCCTCAAGGCAACACCCAGGCTGCAGCCATTACACGCCGCTACGATATAAAACATGAACGTTATGAGTCGGAGCAAGATTATCATAAGCGTATTAGGTTTGATTTAGGAAAAAGTTACAACATCATTCAAGAACGTACAGGACAAGCACCGCGCGCGCTTGTCTGGCCTTACGGCAGATACAATCAACAACTGACTAACATCGCTGCTGAGCTTGGTATGCCAGTCACCCTGACTCTGGATGACGGCCTGAATAATGGACGCGAGCTCGACGCTCTAAAACGACTCTACATCTACGATTCAATGCCACTCGCTGATTTCGTTTCAGAAATACAACGCATGGAACAAGTAGCAACTCGACCAGCTGTTATCCGTGCAGCTCACATTGATCTTGATTATATTTACGATCCTGACCCACAAATAACAGAACGAAATTTAGGTCAGTTACTCGATAGAATAAAAGAACTACGCATCAATACCGTTTACCTGCAAGCCTTTGCAGATCCTGATGGTGACGGCAGTGCTGATGCACTGTATTTTCCTAATCGACATTTACCCGTTCGCGCCGACCTATTCAATCGTGTTGCTTGGCAGTTAAATACACGCAGTGGTGTCACAGTGTATGCATGGTTACCGAGCCTTGCATTTCAGCTACCACAAGACCACCCAGCTGCAAAAGAAACTGTCACCAGCAGTGATCCTATAAACAACCCTTCCAGCCAACATCGCTTATCACCTTTCAGTTCGATTGCCAGACGCACCATCATTGAAATTTATGAAGATCTAGCAAAATATAGTCATATTGATGGCCTGCTATTCCACGATGACACCTATCTGAATGACTATGAAGATACCAGCCAATCTGCACTGGGCGTTTATAAAATTGAATGGGGGATTACAGAATCTCCAGCAGAAATTCGTGCAAGTTCAAAACTACTAAAGCGCTGGAGCCAAAACAAAACACGCTGGCTTATTGAATGGACCAACACATTAGAAAACCGCGTTCGACACTATCACCCTAATATTAAAACAGCGCGAAATATTTTCGCTCGCACTCTGTTGACACCCGAATCAGAAAACTGGTTTTCACAAAGTTTCTCTGCCTTCACAAAAAACTATGACTATACCGTTATTATGGCAATGCCTTACATGGAGAACGCCAAAGACCCTGACAAATGGTTAACTCAGCTAGTAGAACAAATCACATTACAACCTGACGCGATGGACAAAACAGTCCTTGAGCTGCAAACACGAGACTGGCGAAATCAACAAGAAATTGATACAACAATACTTGTAAAACAAATTCGCATGCTGAAGTTACTCGGTGTTAATAACATTGCTTACTATCCTGATGACGTTCATGCCAAACACCCAGACATCACTGCGCTAAAACCTGCAATATCATTACAAACTTTTCCATACCGGAATCCTAATTAATGGATTTTCTAGAGAAAATTTTTCCACTGATACTTCAGTTTGAGTTTTATTATCCACTGTTTATGGCATATATCTGGATTATTGGCGGGTTGTATTATCACTTTCGTTGGGAACAAGGTAGCTACCGAAATATAGAACAGCTACCCACTTTAAAAGAATACCCAGGTGTTTCAATCATAGTCCCCTGTTATAACGAAGCAGACAATATTCTTGAAACCATGCACTGGCTAGCACGTCAGAAATATCCAAACTATGAAATTATTGCGGTTAATGATGGCAGCTCTGATGGCACAGCAAAAATGCTTGATGACCTTGTCGATGTCTACCCACGATTGCGAGTAATACATTTATCTCGCAATCAAGGCAAGGCTGTCGCATTACGTGCTGGTACCTTATTATCAAAAAATGAATTTCTTGTTTGTATAGATGGTGATGCACTGCTAGATGAAAATGCCACCTATTGGCTAATGAAGCATTTCAGCGAAGGTCCACGGGTAGGCGCTATTACAGGAAACCCTCGCGTCCGCACACGATCTACACTGCTTGGAAAAATTCAAGTTGGTGAATTTTCAGCTATTGTCGGACTCATCAAACGTGCACAACGTGTCTACGGCAGAATATTCACTGTCTCAGGTGTGGTCGTAGCCTTTCGCAAGTCGGCACTGCACCGTGTCGGCTATTGGGGCATTGATATGATTACCGATGACATCGACATCAGCTGGAAGCTTCAGCTGAATCACTGGGATATTCGCTTTGAGCCTAATGCATTGTGCTGGATTTTAATGCCTGAGAAACTTGCTGGGCTGTGGAAACAAAGATTACGCTGGGCACAAGGCGGCGTCGAAGTTTTAATTCGATATTTTCCAGAGCTTTTTAAATGGCGCAGTCGACGCATGTGGGGGGTTTATATAGAGTTCATCACTAGCGTTGTTTGGTCATACTTTATGGCCGCAATACTCATTATCTGGCTGCTCAGTTTTATCATAGTATTGCCTGAAGCCATTGCGGTAAAAACAATGATTCCTGGCTGGAACGGTGTGGTGCTTGGATTAACCTGCCTATTACAATTTGCAGTCAGCATGTTCATTGACTCCCGTTTTGAAAAAGGCCTGGGAAGAATTTATTACTGGATGATCTGGTACCCACTCGCATACTGGGTGCTCAATATCATGACGACTATTTGCGCAGCACCTATCGCACTGTTTAAGCGCCGCGGAAAACGCGCCAAATGGACAAGCCCTGACAGAGGCTTACAGTCATGATTGATCCTGTCATTAACAAACCACAGCTACAAGGAAAAAATCAGCGCTATATTTACACTGCCATTACACTAGTATTTTGGCTTGCCTGGATTTATCTTTGGTTGCCACTGATTAGCTTGGCGGCATGGGCCGCAGGCTTCGAATTTTTTTATCAGCATATGATTGTTCTTGAAGGACTAGAAGGGCTAATTGATCTCCTCAGTATATATCTTTCAGTCATCTTCATCCTTGGCTCCGCGCTAATTTTATGGGCTTCATATAATATTTTTCGATTTCGTGGCAAAGACAGACGCACACTGCAGGTACCCGTTGATATTCGAGGCCTGGCTGAATACCACGGTGTTGACATGATTCAACTGTCCGCTGCGCTAAAATCCCGCCGTATGCTGGTACGTCACTTTGACGACGGAAAAATAGAAGAAATCTTTATTAATGATGGCCCTGACCATCAGCCCGAACAAAATTCTGAACCCACTTAAACCGTGGCAACAAAAACCGCTCTGACTGGAGCAGGATAACCTTCTATAGTCAGACGACTATCATCAGGATCTAAAAAATCTTTCAACGATTCAAAATTCATCCATGATGTTGCGCGTTGCTCCTCAATGCTTGTAGTTGAAACATCCACAACTTTAATATTTTTGAAACCACAACGACGCAACCAGGAAACCAATGTTTCACATGATGGAATGAACCAAACATTGCGCATCTTTGCATAGCGTCCCTCTGGGACGAGCACATGACCAGCCTGCCCATCTACTATTAATGTTTCTAGAATTAACTCACCACCACTGCGCAACCGTGATTTTAACTCAAGAAGATGGTCAAAGGGTGATCGGCAATGATATAAAACACCCATCGAAAAAACGCTATCAAACCCTGTCAAAGCAACCGGAAGTTCATCGCTGCGCAATGGTAATACATGCACTGCATGATCTGGAACATAGCCCTTCAATGCAAGAAACTGCATAACATAAAGCATTGTCGGATCAATCCCGACGACCATCTTTGCGCCTTCACCCTGCATGCGCCAGCAGTGATAACCACTGCCACAACCAACATCCAAAACTAATCTGTCTTGCAATGGACTGATTTTTTCCCTGAGACGATCCCATTTCCAGTCTGAATGCCATTCAGTGTCAATAACCGTACCGAAGATATCAAAAGGACCCTTACGCCAAGGATGAAATAAGCGCAGCACACGTTCAAGCTGCGCTCTTTGAACATCATTAATATCTTGTTTATCACCAATGGTGACAAGTGCTTGATTAGTAGTTATAGAGGACGGAGTGAACTCAGGCAGTTGTGATAACCATGACAACCATTCACCCATCTTGCCATGACGACGATTAGAAAACGCCTGAGAAATACATTCATCCAACTCAGACTGCCAAGCAACCAATCGTGTATTTTCCAGTGAATGAATAAAACGCTGGTAATCTTTCACTTTACTGCATACAACGACATAAAATTAAAGCACTGAAACCATACTCGTTGAGTTTCAAAGCCTACGTGTGCAAGTCGAGCACAGTGTGAATCTATGGTTTCCGGTAACAGCACCTTTTCCAGTGCTGCCCGCTTCTGACTTATCTCTAAATCACTATAGCCATTGACGCGTTTAAACGCATGATGCATTTCTATCATGTCATGATTTTTTTGATGTTCATCAAAGCTTATTTTTTCAGATAAAATCAGCACCCCCCCAGGCACCATTGATTCATATATAGCTTTAATGATTGTAGCGCGTTGATCGAGAGGAATAAATTGCAGCGTGAAATTCAGTACTACAACCGAAGCATTTTCCAGCATCACATCTCTCAGATCAGCGCAGACTAAATCAACAGGGCTCGTATTCTCTGAAGCTAGAATATTATTTCTGCATTGCTCAAGCATCGCTTGTGAATTATCGACTGCGATAATAGAGCAATTGCGCTGTGTCATACGCGCACACATGGCTAACGTCGCTGCGCCCACCGAACAACCTAAATCATAACAATTCGTGTTTGCTTGGTAATATTCCCCCGCCAGCATACCAATCATTGAAATAATCGTGCTGTAACCCGGCACTGATCGCTGAATCATATCGGGAAAGACACCGGCTACAGATTCATCGAAACGAAAATCAACAACACCCTCTAAGGGTGAACTGTATAGCTCATCTCTTTTTTTATGGGACGTCACGCTAAGAAAACAAATTTAAGTCAACAAAAAATTATTTATACAATATTGATATATAAACTAAACAATCAAAGCCCAGGAATACCAATTGGACCCGGCAAATCAGGAATGCCAGAGCAACCAACCAACAAAAGAACAATAAACATTGCCATTAAAATTTTCATCTTAAAACACCCACTTTAAATTTCTATGAATACAAAACTGATTCAACTAATCCTTGTTTCTACTGCGCTCAGCAGGAACAAACAATTCCTGTAATAAATATTTTTTAAAATCATTCTGATAAGGCTGCATATCAAGTGCTTTTTTCATACATAACAACCAGGCATCGCGCTCCAGCGTGCCAATTTCTAAATGACCATGCGCAGCAGGTATTCGAATCGGTCCGTATTTTTCACGGTATAATTTAGGGCCGCCCAACCAGCCAGATAAAAAAAACGCTAATTTTTCACGCGATTCAGATAAATCATCAGCATGCATAGATCTAATGTTTTTCGCTTCATCGAGCGTACACATCTGATCATAAAACTCATCCACTAAACGTCTTATACCTTCAATGCCGCCCGCCGCTTGAAATGAAGCGGCCTCAACACCGTATGGAGCTTTATTTTCATTATCAGAATTAGAATCCGGCTCAGTAATTTGCATCATATATTTTCATGACCCACAACAATCTTTTTCTTATTGAATGAATAGACAGGCAGCGTCGCCATAGGAACAAAATATAACGTAAAACTACTTTTTAACAAATTTTGTCAATATTATAATTTTCTGGCCATTAATACGTCCCTCGATATGCTCAGCATTATCAGCCACCAAAGAAATACCACGAACAGCCGTGCCTCGTTTAGCAGTAAAACCTGCACCTTTTACATTTAAGTCTTTAATCAGCGTAACCGTGTCGCCAGCTTCAATCACAACACCATTACTATCAATATGCGTGACCTTATCCTCATCACTGGGATTAGAAGTTTCACCCGCAGCCATCGCCCAGTTTAATACAACCTCGTCCAAATAAAGTATATCAAGCAGCTCTTGAGGCCATCCTTCTGCACTTAAACGCGTCAACATGCGCCACGCCATCACCTGCACCGCTGGCACCTGACTCCACATACTGTCATTCAAACAACGCCAGTGGTTGACATCCATTTCCACGGAACCATCAACTTGATCACGACAGATTAAACAAATTAATATACATTCTTCGGCATCATCATTTAAAGCAGGTGGAATCTCATAAACAGATAGATCATCTGTTGCGCCACATAATTCACACTTGAACTCACTTCTTGCCAGTAATGCTTGTTCAGTAGTCATTCATGGCCTACGGTTATTTTTTTCCTGATAAATCTAATTGCTAGATTATGTTAAAAATTAATAATTCTATTCTACTTGGCAATCAGTAATATTATCACGCCCAGTGTCATTATATTTTTTATATTCCTAAACTCTCTGCGATATTGCCAAAGACTACAATCAACTACCGTCTTGCCCTGAAAAAATCACTCAACAATGCTCCACATTCATCAACCATAACTGCGGACTGCACATCCACAACGTGATTCACCTTGCCAGAGTTGAAAATATCAAAAACACTTCCAGCAGCACCGGTCTTGAAATCATTGGTACCAAATACTAGGCGTTTAACGCGGGCATGAATAATGGCACCAGCACACATTACACAGGGTTCCAAAGTAACGTAGAGCGTGGTATCAAGCAGCCTATAATTACCGATAATTTTAGCAGCTTTACGTAGAGCGACAATCTCAGCATGAGCGCTAGGATCGTGACTTATAATGGGGCAATTCCAACCTTCTGCGATAACTTGTTCATCCTTGACCAACACTGCGCCAACGGGCACCTCGCCTTGCTGTGCTGCTTTTTTTGCAAGCGACAGGGCATGACTCATGTATTTATGATCACCTTCTGATTTTGATTGATATACTTTCATAACATGATTAGGTCGCTGAACAACAGATCAATATTCGGGTTGTCTTCAAAAATTTTCAAGGCCTGTTTAGCATTATTTGCGGTGGTGGTTTGGTATCCGAGTTCCACAAGACACTTAACAGCGATTTCAAGCAACTCCCCTCGTCGTCATCGGCGATTAATACTGTTTCATGACCGCGGGGAAGTTCTGATTAAACGGTGACCTCTACTTCATCCTCTATCCTCGCCCGGGGGAGGTAGATCTGAATAGTTGTTCCCTCTCCAACTTCCGAGTAAATTTTGATGTGTCCTCCTGAACGTTGCACGAAGCCATAGACCATACTTAAACCAAGCCCGGTTCCTTTTCCCTTTTCTTTTGTCGTGAAAAACGGTTCCAAAACTTTGTCTCGAACCTTCGGATTCATACCTTGGCCACTGTCGCTAACTGACAACATTACGAATTCACCCACCCGTCCTTGAGGGTTTTGTTGAACATAGCTTTCATCGAGAACCTTGTTGGACGTTTCAATCATCAGTGCACCGCCGTTAGGCATTGCGTCACGGGCATTTAAAGCAAGATTAAGCAATGTATCTTCCAGATCACCCGGATTGATTTTGACAAGCCAGATATTTTCCGTCAAATGGGTCGAGGTGTTGATTGATACGGTCAAGGATTTGGCGATCAGCTCTTTCATTCCTTCAACGAATTCGTTTATCGACGTGAGTTTTTCTTCTCCAACTTCTTCTCGTGAAAAATTAAGCAATTTTCTCGTTATGTCGGCGGCGCGGTGAACACCTTTTAATGCGCTGTTGGTATAAGCGGATGTTGTTTCATCCCCTGAAACTTTGCCCTGAATAAGTTCTAAGTAACCCAAAATGATACCGAGAATGTTGTTGAAATCATGTGCGATACCGCCGGTTAACTGGCCGACAGCTTCCATTCTTTGGGCATGGCGGAGGTTCTCCTCCAGAGCCTTGACTTCTGTCAGATCAGCAGCGGAATTAATGAAAGTTCTTTTGTCACCAATTTTCATTTCACCAACGCCAAGGTGCATCGGAAATTCTTCGCCGTTCTTGCGAAGCCCAATAACTTCACGACCGGACCTGGTGATCTTTGAGACACTTGTTTCCCGGAAGTTCTGAATATATTGATCGTGTTGGCTCGCGACGGGATCGAGCAACAGCATTTTAACATCTTGACCAATGGCTTCATCCGCCGAATAACCGAACATTTCCTGAGCCGCAAAGTTGAATGATAAAATTTGACCGTTCTCGTCAGTTTCGATGTTGCCGACCGGAACATGGTCAAATACCATCTGAAAATGCTGGAGACTCTCGCTTAAAGCCGTGTTGGCATTAACCAGATCTGTGGTCCGCGACGCGACTTTGTCTTCTAAGGACGCAGTGAGTTCAGTCAATTCTGAGTTAAGACGATCCGCCGTCTGGTCGAGGTCGAAGCGGTGCAGCGCATGATCGATCGAGTGCGGTAGTTGTATCAGGTAATCCTTGCGCTTGACCAGGTAGTCGTAGGCGCCGAGGCGCAGGATAGCCACGGCGGTGGCTTCGTCGCCCCTGCCGGTGATCACCACGAAGGGTAATTCAATCCCGCGGTGAAGGGTTTCACGGAGAAGCTCCAGGGCATTCATATCCGGCACGCGTAAATCGGTCAACACCAGGTCGAAATCGTGCTTTCCTGTCAACAACGTCAGGGCATCGTGGCTAGAAGTGACGGGGTGCAATTGCAAGTGCGGTGCGGCGCTGGCGAAATGTTGCTCGGTCAGCTCCACGTCCATCGCATTGGGTTCGATGTAGAGTATCTTCTGGTTGCGCTGCTCACCATCATTGCCATGACTCAGGCGACTCTGGCGAGCCACCACCTGGCGCAGCAGTTCAGGCAGCATGATAAGATAGTCTGGCTCAGATTTAGACACATAATCGGCTGCGCCAGCGCGTAGCGACTTTGCCACAGTCTCTTCGTCACCCATACCCGTAACCATCACCACAGGCAGGGTGTGACCGTTCGCGCGTAATTTACCAAGCACATCCAGGCCGTCCATGTCGGGAAGCCGGTTATCGAGCAGCAATACATCGAACGACTGTTCAGCCAGCCGCGCCAGGCAAGCAGCCCCGGTTCCGACTATCTCGATTTGAAAATCGGTGGCCGCAGTTTCGAAATGCACACGTGTCAAATCAGCATCCTGAAAATTATCTTCGGTGTATAGCAAATGGATGATATCAGTCATGTTACTTTACGCTCGGCGAAAATGGCGGTTCGTTGGTGAGCACCCAATACATCTTGATACTCTTCACTACTTCAGTAAAAGAACCAAAATCCACCGGTTTGACGATGTAAGAGTTGACGCCCAGTTGATAGGCTGTTTCGATGTCGGCGTTTTCACGTGATGTGGTCAGCACTACAAACGGTACCATTTCCCACATCGGTTGCTGGCGTGCGTGACGCAATACATCGATGCCATCCACCTTGGGCAGGCGTAGATCGAGCAACACCAGCATGGGGAAAAGCCTGTCTTCACAAGATGGGTGTGCATCGATGAACTGCAATGCTTCATCACCGTCGCGGCAGGCGATAACGGGATTGGCGACGGCATTTTCCTCGAAAGCCTGCAGGCAGAAGTCCAGATCCATATCGTTGTCCTCGATTATCAGGATGGGGCGCAACGATGAGTCTCCGTTTAGTAAGAAAGTCATGGCAAATGTTCCTTCGATACTGTAACAGGTAATTCAACAAAAAAGGTCGCGCCCTGGCCCAGTTCGGATTCGGCACGGATGCTGCCGCCGAGTTTATCGAGCAGTTTGCTGACGATGGCGAGGCCGGCACCGGTGCCCTCGAATTCATCCGCACGCACCAGCCGATTGAACAGGCCGAAGATACGGTCGTGGTATTTCATGTCGAACCCTACGCCGTTATCTTTCACTACGATGAGACAAGCCGTGGGCATTTGTTTGACACTGATACTCAAGCTCGGCGGTCTGGCATTACGGCTGTATTTGATGGCGTTGTCGATCAGATTAGTCAGCACCTGGTGCAGGCCGCGCTCCCATATTTGCAATGTAATGGCTGGCACATTCACTGTTACCTCGATACCCTGCTCGGCGGCCACGAGGCTGCGATCCCGCATAATGCCCCCCACTAATACAGAAAGGTCAACTTCTGTGACGGTGGGCATCTCGCTATCGACACGCGAATAGGTGAGCAGGTCTTCGATCAGGCCGTCCAAATTATGCGAAGCGGTAATGATCTGCGTGATACAGAACTGCGCGCGCTCGGTCAGCCCATCTTGATGGCGGCGCTCCAGCTCCTGCGCGTAACCGGAAATGCCGCGCAATGGCGCCTTGAGGTCGTGCGATACGGTATAGGCAAACCCCTTTAGTTCCTCGTTCTTGCTGCTCAACAACTGTTCGGCCCGCTTACGCTCGGTGATATCCACCACCGCTGCCAACACGAATGCCCCTTCTGGAGTATGAAGTGGGCTAAGTCCGATCTCCAACGGGAACTCGCTTCCATCTTTGCGCTGACCAAACAGGTCGCGACCATGCCCCATGGCGCGAACCTCCGGAGTTGCAAAGAAATCCTGACGTTTCGCCGGATGCGATGCTCGGAAACGTTCCGGCACTAGCATCTCGATTGACAGGCCGGTGAGCTCCTCGCGAGTATAGCCGAACAACTTTTCCATTTGATTATTGACCAGGGTGATGACACCGGCTTCGTTGATCATCACCAGTCCATTGGGAGTGGCCTCAACCACCAGACGAAACTGCGCTTCCGCATGCCTGCGCTCAGTGATATCAATAGCCATGCCCAGAAAGCCGGTGATCTCGCCAGTCGCGTTGCGCAGCGCTGTAACAGAAAGAATCACCGGAAAGTGCCTACCGTCCTTACGGATGTAGGTCCACTCATATTCGTTAGGCAGGTTCTGTCGCGCTTTGGCAACGAAGACTTCAAAGCCCGGTTCTATCGTCTCACCAAGCTCGATCGAGAATTCCTCGGCGCGCGCAGCGACCTCGGACGGCTCATGTATGAGGGCGGGCGTCTGCAAGCCCACTACTTCCGCTGCCGAGTAGCCGAGCATGCGCTCTGCAGCGGGATTAAAGGAGGTGATAACTCCGTCAGGTGTCGTGCTGATGATGGAGTAACCAGCGTTTTCCAGAATTGCGTGTTGTAGTTCCGTTATTTCTTGAAGCTGCGCTTTCGCGTGTTTTTGGCTGGTGACGTCGCGGAAGATCGAGCGTGTCGAGAACGACAGACCATCTTCGATGCGGCAAGTGGCGCTGCCTTCGACAAAGACTTTATGGCCATCTTTCGCCTGAAACACAGCCTCCACGCCTATGAGTTTTTTTTCTGCGACCACCTGCTGCAATTGCGCCATGCAATGATCCAGCGAATCAGGATGAATGATGTCCAGCAAGGTCAGGTCGGCGATCTCCGTCTTGCTGTAGCCCAACGTCTCGCACCACGCTCGATTGGCATAGAGGAGCGCACCGTCCATGTTACAGATCTGAATCAGGTCATTGGCATCTTCGACCAGGTCATGGAATCGAGCTTCGCTCTCGCCTAAGTCTTCCGTGATATTTCTGTTTTCCGCAAGGCTACGACGCAGTTCGAGTAATGTCACCACATGCCGACCGAGCGCTTGCAGGGCAAGTTTTTGCGCCGCGCTCAGTTCTCGCGGCTCGAAGTCGATCACGCATAATGTGCCCAGTGCGAAATTGTCGTGCGTGACCAGCGGTGTGCCGGCATAAAAAAGGATATTTGGATTGTCAGTAACCAGCGGGTTGTCGGCGAAACGCGCATCGAGGCGCGCATCACGCACTTCCAGCACCTCGTCGGGAACCAATATGGCATGCGCGCAAAATGCGTAATCGCGCGGCGTTTCAGTAGCACTCAGGCCAATTCTGGATTTGAACCACTGGCGATTTTCATCAACAAGCGAAACTAGCGCAACAGGCGTTTGGCAGATCTGCGAAGCGAGCAGAGCCAAATCGTCGAAGCTGACTTCCGGCGACGTGTCTAACACGTCATAGCCTCGCAGCGACGCAAGACGCAAAGCTTCGTTGGCAGGAAGCGCAGCTTTCATGTCGGGATCTGCCTTGTGACACAGTTATGTGAATTCTGTCCAGCAGATGGCACAAGACGAGGGAAATCACAATCTAACAGGCGTGAGAAGATTCTCAAAAGCTGAGCCACGATAACCTCTCTCTGTCAGCGAAACTAAGTAAAGAATAAACCTCCTTTCTGCTCAAGTCCAGCAGCACGGGTTTCCTCGCGGTCTTCCCCGATATGCTCAGCGGTAAACAATAATGAGTTGTCTTTATACAGCGTAAACAGATTTAAAAAATGATTGGAGACCTGCAAGAATAAGTAAGCTCTGGATCGTCATTCCCATTCAATCGTGGCAGGCGGTTTGCTCGACACATCATAGGTGACACGCGAGATGCCTTTAACTTCATTGATGATACGTGTCGAAACACACTCCAGTAATTCATAAGGCAGATGCGCCCAACGTGCCGTCATGAAATCTATGGTCTCGACTGCACGCAGTGCAACGACATAATCATAACAACGCGCATCACCGACCACGCCGACCGATTTAACCGGCAAGAAAACGGCGAAGGCCTGCGCCGTTTTGTCATACCAACCTGATGCATGCAGCTCTTCGATAAAAATCGCATCGGCTTCACGCAACATGTTCGCATAATCTTGTTTAATTTCACCAAGAATACGCACACCAAGACCCGGCCCTGGAAAAGGGTGGCGATAAACCATGTCTGCCGGCAACCCAAGTTCAACACCTAATTTACGCACTTCATCTTTAAAGAGTTCTCGCAAGGGTTCGAGCAATTTAAGCTTCATATGTTCAGGCAAACCACCGACATTGTGATGGGATTTTATTACATGTGCCTTGCCCGTTTTTGAATCAGCTGATTCAATGACATCAGGATAGATTGTGCCTTGAGCTAACCACTTGGCATTTTTTAACTTATCTGATTCTTCTTCGAATATCTCGACAAATAAATTACCGATAATTTTGCGCTTGCGTTCTGGGTCTTGCTCACCTTTCAGTGCATCGAGAAAACGCATTTCGGCGTTAACACGAATAACTTTCACCCCCATATGCTGGGCAAAGATCGCCATCACTTGATCGCCTTCATTTAAACGCAATAAACCGTTATCAACAAATACGCAGGTCAACTGTTTGCCAATCGCTTTGTGCAACAACGCAGCCACCACAGAAGAATCAACCCCGCCGGACAGGCCGAGCAATACTTCATCATCACCGACCTGTGCGCGCACCTGTTTGATACTCTCAGCCACAATATGATCAGGCGTCCACAGTGACTCACAGACACAAATTTCATGAACAAAACGTTCAATAATGCGCTGCCCCTGATTAGTATGCGTGACTTCAGGATGAAACTGTAAACCGTAAAAATGACGTGATTCATCAGCAATGCCTGCTATCGGTGCATTGTCGCTGCTGGCAATCAGTTTAAAATTTTCGGGCAGATCAACTACGCGGTCGCCATGGCTCATCCAGACATTGAGCATGCCAAAACCTTCAGGTGTAGTGTGATCTTCAATATCGCGCAATAACTGTGAATGCCCTCGAGCACGCACGCTGGCAAAACCATATTCGTGGTGATCAGCATTTTCAACCTTGCCGCCCAATTGCGCCGCCATTGTTTGCATACCGTAGCAGATACCCAACACCGGCACGCCAAGTTCAAACACACAATCCGCTGCGCGTGGTGCAGAGCTGAGATCGGTAACAGTTTCTGGACCACCCGACAAGATAATACCCTTCGGCTTGAAGTCTCGTATTGCCTGCTCATCCATATCCCAGGCACGCACCTCAGAATACACACCCGCTTCACGTACGCGGCGTGCTATTAGCTGTGTGTATTGCGAGCCAAAATCTAAAATTAACAGACGGTCAGAATGAATGTTTTTATTTTCTGCGTTCAAGTGTCTAGTCCGAATATAGGGTCAGAAAAATTTTCGAAGAATTGGAGAATCAAAATACAACAGACTGCGCTCTTTCAACTAGAAAAAACGCAGTCATGCCACGCTCATAACAGATCAATCAATACTGTAATTAGGTGGCTCTTTTGTAATGGTTACATCATGCACATGACTCTCGGCCATACCGGCACCGGTCACTCGCACAAACTGAGGTTTGGTACGCATCGCATCCATATCAGCACAACCGGTATAACCCATGCTGGCGCGCAAACCACCGATCATCTGATGCAGAATAGCAATCATACTGCCTTTATAAGGGACACGTCCTTCAACACCTTCCGGCACAAGTTTTTCTTGACTGCTGCCTTCCTGAAAATAACGGTCACTGGAACCTTGTGCCGCCGACATCGCACCCAGCGAACCCATACCTCGATAGGCTTTATAAGAACGTCCCTGATAAAGCTCAACTTCACCCGGCGATTCTTCCGTGCCAGCAAACATGCTACCGATCATCACCGAATGCGCACCGGCAACTACCGCTTTTGCAAGATCACCGGAAAAACGAATACCACCGTCAGCAATCAATGGAATATCAGTTCCCTTAAGCGCATTAGCAACATTAGCAATCGCTGTGATCTGTGGCACACCGACACCGGTGACAATGCGCGTAGTACAGATCGATCCCGGACCAATACCGACTTTAACAGCATCAACACCCGCCTCAACCAACGCTTTAGCAGCGGCAGCAGTCGCAATATTGCCGCCAATTAATTGTAACTGCGGAAATCTTTTTCTCGCCCAGGCAACGCTGTCTAAAACTTTTTGTGAATGACCATGAGCGGTATCAACGATGATGACATCAACCCCTGCCGCGACTAGCGCTTCGATACGCTCAGGTGTTCCCGTTCCAACCGCCGCTCCGACACGCAAACGTCCCAGCTCATCTTTGCAGGCAATCGGGAAATCTGATGATTTCTGAATATCTTTAACCGTAATCATACCGCGTAGCTGATGATCGTCATTCACCACCAACACCTTCTCAATACGATGCTTATGTAACAGACCAACCACCTCTTCACGCTCAGCCCCTTCACGCACCGTTACCAACTTTTCTTTTGGTGTCATGATGCTGGTCACAGGGTTATCAAAGTGTGTTTCAAAACGTAAATCACGGCTTGTAACAATACCCACCAGTGACTCACCGTCCACCACCGGCACACCGGAAATATTGTGGGCGCGGGTCAGCGCCATCACATCACGGATACTGGTTTTCGGAGACACCGTAATGGGGTCTTTAATCACACCGCTTTCATATTTTTTAACCGCGCGCACTTGCTCGGCCTGCTGCTCAAACGTCATGTTCTTGTGGATAATACCAATGCCACCTTCTTGCGCCAGCGTGATCGCCAAACGTGAATCGGTAACGGTGTCCATCGCTGCAGACAAAATTGGAATATTAAGTGTGATGCCGCGCGTCAAACGGGTCGTCAAGCTGACCTCTTTGGGCATCACCGTAGAGTGATCCGGAACCAGCAAGACATCATCGAAGGTAAGTGCATCCTGAGAAATTCGCATCAATCAATCCTGACCTGTATTATGATAAATAACCGGCTATTCTATGCTTTTTTAGGATTTCAGTAAACCTTTAAGCATGCGATTTCCGATACTTAATTACATTCACTTACTTCACTATCATACTGAAATGTCCAGAGATTTTTATTCCACTGAGGAAGACACACAGACCACAGGCCGCCGCGAGATATACAGCGTCTCACAATTGAATGGCGAAGCACGCCAATTACTCGA
>Ga0316205_10003006_pt1 | contig 16501 bp, 13 predicted proteins | sample 3monthpyrite_MG_FD_204941 | JGI IMG/M metagenome (GOLD analysis project Ga0316205, IMG submission 204941) | Microbial mat bacterial communities from mineral coupon in-situ incubated in ocean water Damariscotta River, Maine, United States -... | ecosystem: Environmental > Aquatic > Marine >... | reverse complement strand
ATAGATTTGTAAATACCTCTTTCAGAAGTTGGTTTGTATAAATCCCCTAAAACAGCTGCGAAAACAATATCAGAATTTTTTGGATGAACTCTAACTCTTGGAATATGACGAGATTGTGCTAAACCAATATGTTCCCATGATTTTCCTGAATTAACAGATTTCCACATTCCATCACCAGATGAAACATTACCACGAATGGTTTTCTCTCCGTTCCCAACGTAAATTACATTAGTATCAGATTCGCTTATTGCTATTGCACCAACTGAACCACCAAAAAAACCATCAGATATATTATTCCAAGTATTTCCAGCATCTGTAGTTTTCCATACTCCACCTCCTGTTGCTCCAAAATAAAAAAGGTTTGCTTTATCTTTAACTCCAGCAACTGCAGCACTTCTTCCACCTCTAAAAGGCCCAATATTTCTCCATTCAATAGATTTGTAATATTCTTCACTAAATTTGGATACTATTTTTTGTGCGTTAACTTTGTGAGCTGAAAATAAAAATATGCAGCTAACTAATAAGAAGTATTTTTTCATAATGTGTGGTTAATTTGATTGATAAAAATATTGAAAAGTAAATCTAATAAAAAATAACGTATTTAAGCTTACTAAGTAAACAAAGCATGAATTTATATAAAATTGATCAAATAACTAAAACTGTAGTTGGAAGTATACAAATAACTGGTTCTAAAAGTGAGTCGAATAGGTTATTGGTTTTACAGCAATTTTATCCAAATTTAAACATTGAAAACATCTCAAATTCAGATGATTCAAGGTTAATGCAAAAAGCTTTGGGAAGTACTTCAAATGAAATAAATATTGGACATGCAGGTACAGCTATGCGATTTTTAACAGCTTATTTTTCTTCTAAAGAAAATTCTGAAATAATTTTAACAGGTTCACATAGAATGAAAAACAGACCTATTAAAATTTTGGTTGAAGCGTTAACGTCATTAGGTGCTAAAATTCAATATTTAGAAAAAGAAGGGTATCCACCTTTAAAAATTTTAGGAAAAAAATTAGAAAATAGTCGTGTTGAAATCGATGGGAATATTAGCAGTCAATATATTTCTGCATTATTGTTAATTGCTCCTACTTTAAAAAATGGATTGCAATTAAAATTTAAAGGAGAAGTCACTTCAGTACCATATATTAAAATGACGTTGCAGTTATTAGCTGAATTAGGGATTGAATCTTCTTGGAAGAATGATATTATTTCAATTTCTCCAAAACCAACAATTAATGATAAAACTATTTTAGTTGAATCCGACTGGAGTTCAGCATCATATTATTATAGTTTAGTTGCGTTAAGTCCAAATTCGAAAATCACGTTGTCTTCATATAAAAAAAACAGTTTACAAGGCGATTCAGTTTTAGCAGACATTTACAAAGATTTAGGAGTTGAAACTACTTTTAAAGGAAATTCAATTGTATTAAAAAACACAAATAATTTACTGATAAAAAAATTAGAGTTAGATTTAATAAATGCGCCAGATATTGCACAAACAATTGCTGTTACGTGCTTTGGTTTAGGGATTGAATGTTATTTAACAGGGCTTCATACATTAAAAATCAAGGAGACGGATAGGTTAGTAGCTTTAAGAACTGAAATCGAAAAATTAGGTGGTGAAGTAACAATTACAAATGAAACACTTCATTTGAAAACTTCAGCAAAAATTAAAGAAGATATAGCAATTTCAACATACGATGATCATAGAATGGCTATGGCTTTTGCTCCATTAGCAATTAAAGTTCCAATACAAGTAAAAGAAGCAAATGTAGTTTCAAAATCGTACCCAACTTTTTGGGAAGATTTTAAAAAAATAACAAGCTAAAAACCACTAAAACAAAGTTTTATTGCGAAACACTTGACAACGCCTATGTCGATGTTGTATATTTGCGCTCATTCTGTAAAAAAAATTAAACAAGCACACATGAAATTATCAAAATTTAAATTTGAATTACCAGACGAATTATTAGCAGAATATCCTGCAGAACATAGAGATGAATCTCGATTAATGGTTTTAAATAGAAAAGAAAAAACCATTGAACATAAAATGTTTAAAGATTTAATTAATTATTTTGATGAAGGTGATTTATTCATTTTGAATAACACTAAGGTATTTCCAGCACGTATGTATGGTGAAAAGGAAAAAACAGGTGCTAGAATTGAAGTTTTCTTATTAAGAGAATTAAATGCTGAAAGCAGGTTATGGGATGTTTTAGTTGATCCAGCCAGAAAAATTAGAATTGGAAATAAATTATTTTTTGGAGAAGATGAAAGTCTAGTTGCTGAAGTTATAGATAACACAACTTCAAGAGGTAGAACTTTACGTTTTTTATATGATGGTTCTTACGAAGAGTTTAGACGAAAATTGCAAGAATTAGGCGAAACACCTTTACCAAAATATATTCAAAGAGAAGTTGAAGAAACAGGTGATTTTAATGATGCAGAACGTTACCAAACAATTTATGCAAAACACGAAGGAGCTGTTGCAGCACCTACAGCAGGAATGCATTTCTCTAAACATTTAATGAAACGTTTAGAAATTAAAGGTATAGATTTTGCTGAAGTTACACTTCACGTTGGTTTAGGAACTTTTAGTGCAGTTGAAGTTGAAGATTTATCAAAGCATAAAATGGATTCTGAGAAAGCAATTGTTACTCCAGAAACAATGAATAAGGTAAATAATGCTATAAACTCAAAAAAACGTGTTTGTGCTGTTGGTACAACTTCAATGAGAACTATTGAAAGTTCAGTTTCTTCAAACGGGCGTTTAAATGAGTTTGATGGTTGGACAAATAAATTTATTTTTCCTCCTTATGATTTTAGTATTGCAAATTGTATGATTACAAATTTCCATACACCAAAATCTACCTTAATGATGATGGCAGCAGCTTTTGCTGGTTACGATTTTTTGATGGAAGCTTATGAAGAAGCTGTAAAAGAAAAATATAAATTCTACTCGTACGGTGATGCGATGTTGATTATATAACAAAATATATAAATTTTTTAGTAATTTGATTCCCGCCTATGCGTGAATCCTTTTATAAACTTAACACTAAATGAATTCAAAAAAAGACATACGAGCTTTAACCAAAGAACAATTACGAGATTTTTTTGTTGAAAACGGTGACAAGGCATTTAGAGGAAATCAGGTTTATGAATGGTTGTGGAGTAAAAGCGCACACACTTTTGAGGATATGACTAATATTTCAAAAGAAACACGCCAAATGTTACAAGAAAATTTTGTGATAAACCATATTGAAGTTGATAATATGCAACGCAGTTCAGATGGAACTGTGAAAAATGCAGTTAGATTACATGATGGTTTGGTTGTTGAATCGGTTTTAATACCAACAGGTACAAGAACAACAGCTTGTGTTTCAAGTCAAGTAGGTTGTAGTTTAGATTGTTTATTTTGCGCAACTGCACGTTTAAAAAAGATGCGTAATTTAAATCCTGATGAAATTTATGATCAGGTAGCAGCAATCAATAAAGAAAGTTTATTGTATTACAATCATAAACTGTCTAACATTGTTTTTATGGGGATGGGAGAGCCTTTAATGAATTATAACAATGTGCTAAAATCTATTGATAAAATCACTTCACCTGAAGGTTTAGGAATGTCTCCAAAACGTATTACAATTTCAACATCTGGAGTTCCAAAAATGATTAAAAAATTAGCTGATGATGACGTTAAATTTAATTTAGCGGTTTCATTACATTCTGCAATTGACGAGGTTAGAACTAAAATAATGCCTTTTAACGAAAATTTCCCGTTGAAAGATTTAAAAGAGGCGTTGGAATACTGGTATGCAAAAACTAGTAGCAGAGTAACGTATGAATATGTTGTTTGGAATAATATAAACGATAATAGAGAAGCTATAATGGCGTTGGTAAAGTTCTGTAAATATGTACCTTGCAAAGTGAATTTAATTGAATATAATCCAATTGATGATGGTGATTTTCAGCAAGCAAAACCTCAAGCTATAAGCGATTATATTAGTATTTTAGAAATGAATGATATTATTGTAAATGTTAGAAGAAGTAGAGGAAAAGATATTGATGCAGCTTGTGGACAATTAGCCAATAAAAGTTAAACAATTTTCCGTATTTTTGATTTCTTAATGAAGCTAGTAGAACAAATAAAACAACCCATTCTTGAAGAAATGGAGCTCTTTGAAAGCAAGTTCAGAGAAGCCATGGCTACAAAAGTTCCACTGTTAAATAGAATCACTCACTATATTGTTAGAAGAAAAGGAAAACAAATGCGACCTATGTTTGTTTTTTTGGTGGCAAAAATGGTTTCTAATGGAAAATTTGATGAACGTACTTACAGAGGAGCGTCAATAATTGAGTTAATTCATACTGCAACATTAGTACATGATGATGTGGTTGATGATAGTAATAGAAGAAGAGGTTTTTTCTCTATTAATGCACTTTGGAAAAATAAAATAGCCGTTTTAGTTGGAGATTTTTTATTATCAAAAGGTTTGTTACTTTCTATAGATAATGATGATTTTGATATTTTAAAACTAATTTCTGTAGCTGTTAGAGAAATGAGTGAAGGTGAATTACTTCAAATAGAAAAAGCTAGAAAACTAGATATTACAGAAGAAGTTTATTTTGAAATTATTCGTCAAAAAACAGCAACATTAATTGCTGCTTGTTGTGGGATTGGAGCTGCATCAGTTGGTAGTGAAACTGAAGAAGTTGAAAAAATGCGTTTGTTTGGAGAATTAATAGGAATTGCATTTCAAATTAAAGATGATTTGTTTGATTATACTGAAGCAAAAATTGGGAAGCCAACAGGAATAGATATTAAAGAGCAAAAAATGACACTTCCTTTAATATATGCGCTTAATAATTGTTCTGAAAAAGAAAAAAAATGGTTAATTAACTCAGTTAAAAACCACAATAAAAATAAAAAACGAGTTAAAGAAGTAATTTCATTTGTTAAAGAAAAAGGAGGTATTGAATACACAACTACTAAAATGGAAGAATACCAATCTAAAGCATTAGAAATTTTAGAAACCTATCCAACTTCAACTTATAAAGATTCCTTGCTAACAATGGTTAATTATGTTATTGAACGAAAAATTTAAAGGTTCAATTTTTAACGATTCAATCTATTTTAAGTTTCCTTGGAGAACTTATCAAGAAAAATTTTTACAAAATTTCGAAAAGCATAAAGCAGATAATCATTTGCATATAATTGCTCCTCCTGGTGCTGGAAAAACCATATTAGGGTTAGAAATGTTAAGAAGGGTAAATAAAAAAACGTTACTTTTAGCACCTACTTTAACAATTAAAAATCAATGGAAAAATAGATTTTTAGAATTTTTTGATACTAATAATAGTTTTAATGATTACTCTTCTGAAATTAAAAACTTAAAGAGCCTCAATTTTAGTACTTATCAAGCAATTTTTTCATTAAGAAAAGGCTATAAATCAGTTACTTCATTTGTAAACTATTTTAGGAGTAACGGAATTGAAGTATTAGTTTTTGATGAGGCACATCATTTAAAAAGAGAATGGTGGAAAGTATTAATGGAATTGAAGACAAACTCATCATTAATAATAATTTCACTTACAGCAACACCTCCTTTTGATAGTTCAAATATTGAAATGAAAAGGTATTTTGATTTATGTGGTGTTGTTGATGAAGAAATCTCTATTCCAGAACTAGTTGAAGAAAAGGCCTTATGCCCACATCAAGATTATATTTACCTTTCAAAACCTGAAAAAAAAGAGATTGAGTATATAGTAAATTACAGAAAGCGTGTAGCTACATTCATTCAATTTTTAAGCGAAAATACTAACTTTATTAATTTATTAAAAGAACACCCATTTTATAAGAATACTGAAGAGCAATTACAAGAAATTTATACAGACCCAACATATTTTTCTTCAATTTTGGTATTTCTAAATCATACTAAAGAAATAATTTCTAAAGAAAAATTATTGTTTTTTGGCTTTGAAGAAAACGATACTATTGAGTTTCCTAAATTAACTATTGAGTGGGTTGAAATCTTATTGCAAAAATTACTTTTTGAATACAGAGATTTACTTTTTAGTTTTGAAAACGAATTACATTTAATTGAAGTTGACTTAAAAAGAATTGGAGGTATTTATCAAAAAAAAGTTAATTTAATTTCTTCAAATAAGGTTTTTAAAAAATTTACGAATAGTACAAATAAGTTAAAAAGTATTGTTGAAATTACAAAATTCGAAGAAACTCATTTTAAAGATGAATTGAGGTTAGTAATTTTAACAGATTATATTAGGAAAGAATTTTTAGGACTATCAACAAATTATACTTCAAAAATTAATAAAATGGGGGTAGTTCCTATTTTTCATTATTTACATATGAATGTAAGTAATCCGAATAAAATTGGAGTTTTATCAGGTTCCTTAGTAATTGTTCATAAAACCTGTTTACCAAAATTAGAAGTGTATTTTCCGTTAAATAAGTCTCAGTTAAAGCCTGTTGAAAATGCAACAAATTTTGTTCAAATAATTCCAAATGGTGTTGGTTCAAATAAAATTGTGCAAGCAATCACAGAAATCTTTGAACAAGGAATTATTACAATTTTGGTTGGAACAAAATCATTATTAGGAGAAGGTTGGGATGCTCCTTCAATAAACGCTTTAATTTTAGCTTCAAATGTTGGTTCGTTTGTGTCATCAAATCAAATGAGGGGAAGAGCTATTAGGGTTAAAAAAGAAAATAAAACAGGTCATATTTGGCATTTAGCAAGTGTTGATTTAACTGATGTTTCAGGTGGTTACGATATTCAACAACTAAAACAACGTTTTAAAGCATTTGTAGGTTTAAATAGTGAAACTGATTATATTGAAAGTGGGATAAATAGATTAGGAATACCTGAAAGTTTTACTCCTTTGTTTAATATTGAATCTTATAACGAAAACACATTTGAAAAAGCTAAAAACAGAAATGTTTTAGCTAGTCAGTGGAGTAAAGCAATTCAAAAAGGTACTTCATTAAAAAAAGAAATAAACTTAAATTACTTAGATAATAAAATTCATTTAAAAAACAAGAAACTGTATTATAATGATATGGTTAAAATAATGTTATTAGAAATTGGTCTAGGTTTTTCATATTTTACATTAGAATTTTTATTAAAAAATATTGATATAATTTTAAGCGGAGGTTTTATTACCATAGTTAAATATTTTTTAATTGGTTTATTTACTTTATTCGTCCCTAAAACATATAAAGCAATAAAATATTATTATGTTTTTGGAAATGCATATAAACTAATTGAAAAAATTTCAAAAACTATATTAACTACAATGCTACATTTTGGTTTGCTAGAAACTTTAATAGCCAATGTTGAATTAACTGTGTTAAAAGATAATAATGGAAAAATTACTTGTTCTTTAAAAGGAGCTTCGTTTAATGAAAACTCCTTATTTGTTAATGCTTTAACTGAAGTTTTAGAACCTCTTAAGAATCCTAAATATTTAATTCAGCGAACAAGTTGGTTAAAAGATAAGTTAGGTGTATATAATGTGCATTCGGTACCACAAATATTCTCTTCAAATAAAAAACAAGCTACTGTTTTTTATGAAAATTGGAACGATATTGTGGGAGAATCTACTTTAATTTATGGAAGACATATTGATGGTAGAAAACTTATTTTAAAAGCGAGATTATTTCATTTGAAGTATATGTTAAACAACAAAACAAAAAATCAAGTTGTTTGGAAATAAATCTAATTGAGGTTTATTAATTCTTCCAAATGTTTTCTAGAATTAGATAACCTTGGTACTTTGTGTTGTCCACCTAATTTTCCATTTTGTTTTAGCCAATCATAAAACAGCCCTTTTTTTGCAATATTAATTTTTGGCATTGCCAAGGTTAAATTGTTATAACGCTTAGCTTCATAATCTGAATTGATTGACTTTAAAGCATTGTCTAATATTTCAGTAAAATAATTAATACATTCTGGGTGTTTACTAAATTCAATAATCCATTCGTGGCCGCCATTTCCATTTCCATTCATAAAAATAGGTGCAACTGTATATTCAGAAACTTCACTTGTTGTTTTTATACAAGCTTGTTTAAGCGCATTTTCAGCATTTTCAATAATTAGTTCTTCACCAAATACGTTGATAAAATGTTTTGTTCGTCCTGTAATTCTAATTCTGTAGGGTTTTAACGATGTAAACTTTACTGTATCACCAATTAAATAACGCCAAAGACCACCGTTAGTAGTAATTACCAACGCATAATTTACATTTAATTGAACTTCAGAAAGTGGTATTGCTTCAGAGTTTTCACCATCAAATTTATCCATTGGAATAAATTCATAGAAAATCCCATAATCTAGCATTAATAATAAATCGAAAGAATTATTTAAATCTTGAATGGCAAAAAAACCTTCCGAAGCATTATAGGTTTCGTAGTATTTAAAATCTTTTTTTGGAATCAATTTTTTAAACTGTTCTCGGTATGGATTAAAATTTACACCACCATGAAAATAAACTTCTAGGTTTGGCCAAACCTCTAAAATATTATTTTTCCCTGTTCTTTTCAACACTTTATTTAATAAAACTAGCATCCATGAAGGTACACCAACCAAGCTTGTAATATCTTCATCAATAGTTTCATTTAAAATGGCTTCCATTTTAGTTTCCCATTCACTCATTAATGCAACTTCTTGTTTTGGAGAACTACTAAAATCTGCCCAAAAAGGCATATTTTCAATAATTATGGCTGATAAATCTCCAAAATAGGAATTGTTATCCTCATAAACAGCACTACTTCCACCTAAACGCAAACCTTTTCCTGTAAATAATTGTGCTTCAGGATTATTGTTAAAATAGAGACAAAGCATATCTTTTCCAGCTTTAAAATGACAATCTTCTAATGCTTCATCACTTACTGGGATAAATTTACTTTTAGCATTGGTGGTTCCACTAGATTTTGCAAACCATTTTATTGATGTTGGCCAAAAAATATTTTGTTCACCTTTTCTGGCACGTTCAATTAATGGTTCAATAGATTCGTATTGTTGAATAGGTACTTTTTGAGTGAATTTTTCATAAGATTTAATAGTTGAAAAATCAAACTTTTCACCAATCTCAGTATTTCGTGCGTTGGATAATAATTTAAATAATAGTTCATTTTGTACATCAATAGGATATTTTAAAAATAACTCTACTTGATGTTTTCTTTTTTTTAAGAACCAAGAAATTATTGAATTTACAATTTGAAATGGCATATTTTATTAAGTATCTTTAGCGAGTTAAATTTACTAAAAACTTTTATATGCAATATCAAACTACACTAAAAAAAATGAAGACAGAGTTAAATGATGTTGTTCAGTATTATTTAGATGTTGAAAATGATGTTTTAAATTTAAATCAGTTATTAGGTCGTAATCTTGAAATAAGCTTTGAAGGTTACCAATGTTTATGCTGTGGAAAAGAAAAAAAAATATTTAGACAAGGGTTTTGTTATGACTGTTTTTATGAAAGTGCCGCAGTAGGAGATTGGATTATGAATCCTGAGTTAAGTAAAGCGCATTTAGGTATTGAAGATCGAGATTTAGAGTATGAAAAAGAAGTTCAATTAAAACCTCACGTAGTTTATTTAGCATTGTCTAGTAATGTAAAAGTTGGAGTAACACGTAAAACTCAAGTGCCAACACGTTGGATTGATCAAGGTGCAACAAAAGCTATAGAAATTGTTGAAGTACCAAACCGTTACTTAGCAGGAATTACAGAAGTTGCGTTAAAAAATTATGTGGCAGATAAAACCAATTGGCAGAAAATGCTTAAAAATGAAGTTTTGGAAGCAGATTTAATTGAAGAACGAGAAAAACTAAAATCATATATTCCAGCAGAAGCTCAACCGTATTTTTTAGGAAATAACGGAAAAGTAACAGAAATTGGATATCCAGTGGTTCAATATCCAACCAAAATAAAATCTTTAAATCTAGAAAAAACACAAGTTTATAGTGGGAAATTGATTGGTGTTAAAGGGCAATATTTACTGTTTGAAGGTGGTATTGTTTTTAATGTTAGAAATAATGAAGGTTATAAAGTAATAATTACTGTTAACTAATCTTCATCAAATAATTTAATTTCTTCACCTACTTTTAGATTGAATCTACTTCGAAATAAATAAATAATAAAATATAAAATTGGAGTGTCTAGCAATGCAATTAGTATTTTAAAAATAAAACCGCTAATTAATAAGGTTTTAAATAAACTCCAAGGCAAAACACCAAAACTACATAGCAATGTAACTACAGTTAGTGTATCAATAAATTGCGAAGAAAATGTAGAAAAATTATTTCTTAACCATAAATGCTTTCCTTGAGTTTTTTGTTTCCAAAAATGAAAAATACGGATATCAATAAATTGAGCAAAAAGATAGGCTAACATTGATGCTAAAACCGCTATTGGTGATAACCCAAAAACTTTAGTAAACAATTCATTCGTTACCGGTGAATTATCAATTGCAGGCGTATAATTTGCAATAAGTATAATTATCATCGAAAAAAATGATGCAAAAATACCAGCAATTACTACTTGGTTTGCTTTCTTTTTTCCATAAATTTCTGAAATAATATCAGTAATTAAAAATGTTATAGGGTAAGGTAAAATACCTACAGAAAGTTCGAATCTAAATATACCAAACGGATTCCAATAAAAGAATTTTTGAAAAATTAAATTAGAAGCTACCAATGCTGCAATAAACATAGAGCCTAAAACTAAATAAATTGTAAAAGCTTCAGATTTTAATTTTTGATTCATAAAAAGTAGATTAACACGAATATAGTAAATTATTCCTATTTTTGCAGTTGAAAATTAATAACCAACTTAACATGAAAGCATATATTTTTCCAGGTCAAGGAGCACAATTTACAGGAATGGGTTTAGATTTATACGAAAATTCACCATTAGCTCAAGAACTTTTTGAAAAAGCAAATGAAATATTAGGGTTCCCAATAACAGATACTATGTTTGAAGGAACTGCCGAGGAATTAAAACAAACTAAAGTTACGCAACCTGCTATATTTTTACATTCAGTAATATTAGCAAAAACTTTAGGTGACGATTTTAAACCAGAAATGGTTGCTGGTCATTCTTTAGGTGAATTATCAGCCTTAGTTGCCAACGGAGTATTAACTTTTGAAGATGGTTTGCAATTGGTTTCTAAAAGAGCTTTGGCTATGCAAAAAGCTTGTGAAGCTCAAGAGTCTACTATGGCAGCAGTTTTAGGTTTGGAAGATGTAATTGTTGAAGAAGTTTGCGCAAGTATAGATGGTGTTGTGGTTGCGGCTAATTATAATTGCCCAGGACAATTAGTAATTTCTGGAGAGATTTCAGCTATTGATAAAGCTTGTGAATTACTTACTGAAAGAGGAGCAAGACGTGCATTAAAATTACCAGTTGGTGGTGCTTTTCATTCACCATTAATGGAACCTGCCAGAGAAGAATTAGCAGAGGCTATTCAAAATACAACGTTTAATAAACCAACTTGTCCGGTATATCAAAATGTAGTTGCAAAAGCTGTAACTAATGAAAATGAAATTAAAGAAAATTTAATTGCTCAATTAACTGCGCCTGTACGTTGGACACAATGTGTTCAAGCAATGATTGCAGATGGTGGTACCGAGTTTATTGAAGTTGGACCAGGTAAAGTTTTACAAGGCTTAATGCGAAAAATTGATAGAAATGTAGCTGCTAGTGGCGTAGCAGTATAGTTTTTAGTAAACAGCTAACAGAATAAATAAAACGTAACGAATAAAATAAAAGGCGTTCAAATTTTAATTTGAACGCCTTTTTTAATGTGTACTGTTATACTGAAAACTGATTGACTAATCAAGAGTTTGTTGCCAATTCCAAGCTGAAAGAAGTGCTTCATCTAAAGAGAATTTTGCTTGCCAACCTAATTCTTTATTGGCAATTGTGGTATCAGCATAAGCAGCTGTAATATCACCTTCTCTTCGTTCAACTAATTTATAATTTAGTTTTTTACCCGACACTTTTTCAAAAGATTTAATAACTTCTAGTACAGAATTTCCCTTACCAGTTCCAATATTAAAAACCTCAAAAGTAGTTTTATTTTTATTGTTCAATAAGCGTGTTAAAGCTACAATGTGTGCTTTTGCCAAATCAACAACATGAATATAATCTCTTATTGCTGTTCCATCAGGAGTTGGATAATCGCTTCCAAAAACTGACAATTCTTTTCGAATTCCAGCAGCTGTTTGAGTAACATAAGGAATTAAATTTTGAGGTACGCCAATTGGTAATTCCCCAATTTTTGCAGATTCATGTGCGCCAATTGGGTTAAAATAACGCAATGCAATAGCTTTTATTTCAGATACTTTAGTGGTGTCTTTAATAATTTCTTCTCCAATTTTTTTAGTGTTTCCATATGGAGATTCAGCAGGTTTTATTGAAGCATTTTCTGTAATTGGTAATTCATCAGCTTGTCCGTACACAGTACAAGAAGAACTAAAAATAAAGTTGTTTACCTTATTCACTTTCATTTCTTTCAGTAAATAAACTAAGGACCCAATATTATTCTCGTAATATTCTAAAGGTTTTTCAACGCTTTCACCCACAGCTTTTGAAGCAGCAAAGTGAATTACACCATCAACATTATTATTTTTAAAAAAATGTTGAACAGCTATTTTATCTTTTAAATCAATATTAAAGTAACTAGGTTTTTTATTTGTTATTGAAGTTATTTTATCAAGAACTTCAATAGTTGAATTGGATAAATTATCAATAATTAAAACCTCAAAACCTTCATTTTGAAGTTCAACAACTGTATGTGAACCAATAAACCCTAAACCACCAGTTACTAAAATATTTTTCATTATTTATTGATAAAATTTAAGATGGTTGAAGTAATAAGTTCTAATTGTTCAATATCTAATTCAGTATGCATAGGTAACGATAAAACTGTATTAATTAGTTCGTTTGTTACTTCAAAATCCTCTTCTTTATAGCGAGCATCTACATATGCTTTTTGACTGTGTAATGGAACAGGGTAATAAATTGCATTAGGAATTCCATTGTCTAATAAATGTTGGTGTAATGCATTTCTATCAACATTTTTTACTTGAATTGTATATTGATGAAAAACATGCGTGGTAAAATCACTTATTATTGGAGTTGTAATATTTTCATTACTAGAAAAAGATTTTGAATAATATTCAGCCGCTTTTCTTCTTTCATCACAATAGCTATCTAAAAGTGGCAATTTTATACGTAAAACAGCTGCTTGTAAACTATCCAATCTAGAATTTACACCAACAACGTCGTGGTAATAACGTTTATACATTCCGTGATTTACCATTCCTCTAAGTGTGTGTGCTAACTCATCATCATTAGTAAAAATAGCACCACCATCACCATAACAACCTAAGTTTTTAGAAGGAAAAAAAGATGTTGTTCCAACATTTCCAATGGTACCAGCTTTCTTTTTTGAACCATTTTTAAAAGTATAATCTGCACCAATTGCTTGTGCAGTATCTTCAATTACAAATAAGTTAAATTCTTTTGCAACTTCTAAAACGGCTTCCATATTTGCACATTGTCCAAATAAATGAACAGGAACAATAGCTTTAGTTTTTGGTGTAATCGCTTTTTTAAGTGATTCAATATTAATGTTAAATGTGTCTTTTTCAACATCAACTAAAACAGGAGTTAAGTTTAATAATGCTATAACTTCAACAGTTGCAGCAAATGTAAAATCGGCAGTAATAACCTCGTCTCCAGGTTTTAACCCTAATCCCATCATTGCAATTTGTAAGGCGTCAGTTCCATTTGCACAAGGAATTACATGTTTTACGTCTAAATACTCTTCTAAATCTTTTTGAAAAGCATGAACTTCAGGACCGTTTACGTAAGCCGAAGAGTTTAAAACATCTTGTAATTTTGAATCTACTTGATCTTTTATTTTTTGGTATTGACCTTGTAGGTCAACCATTTGTATTTTATTCATGGTAAGTAATTATAGAATTCTAGTTAACAAAAATACAAATTAATTAAATGTTTGTAGCTAATTTAATTGTGAAATTACCATTGTTTATATACTTTTTCGAAGGGAATTCTAAAACGTTCACCATAAACTCCTTCGGGTTTACGAATACCACAAGAAATTACCATATTAACTTCGCATTTAGAAGGTAAATTTAGGGCTCTTTTTACTTGTACAGAATCGAACCCTTCCATTGGACAAGTATCATAATTTTCAGCTGCCATACTTAACATAAAAGTTTGAGCGGCTAAACCTGCACTTTTATGAGCTACAATTCGCATATCAGATTTTCGAAGTTGTCTATAGCTTGGTTTAAAAAAACCTGTAAACCATGAAATAATGTATTTAATATAACCGTAGATTCCTAAAAACTCACTGTACACAAAAGGCATCAATTTTTTGTAGTAATTAAGAGCAAATTTTTCTCTTCCAGAATACTCATCCTTCTTTTTTTTACCAAATAATTTGTTTAAATATGTGTAATTTTCATTGGCTCTCTGTTTCCATAAATCTTTTCTAACAATTACTACAAGCATTTCTTTAGCTGTTGTGGCTGCACTTTGATCTAAACAGGCTTTAGCTAATTTTGAAAGAATTTCTTTTGAAGTAATGTGGTGAAATTCCCATAATTGCATATTACTGCTATTGGGAGCTAGTGTTGCTTGTTGAATACAATTTTTTACAACTTCTGAATTTATTTCTTTGTTTTCATCGTAAACTCTAACTGAACGACGATAATTTAATGCCTCTAAAAAAGTGGTTTTATTTTCCATGGCGATAAATCTACAAAAAAATAAGCGTAAAAATTATTGAACTTTCACGCTTGCTTTTTTAAATTTTACTATTTAAATAATTGTAGATTGCCCTAAATCTATATTGTTTTTATTGTAAAAAGTGTTTTCTTCATCTAAAATAAAATCTCTTAAAAAATTTCCAACACTTGTAGTTGAGAAATGATTTGTAGAATTTAAATCTGGTGTTGAAATGTTAAGTTCTATCGATTTTTCAACTGCACTTTTAATATCTTCAGCTTCATCATATAAATCGAAATGTTCTAAAAGCATTGCTGCTGAAAGTACTGCTGCAAGTGGATTGGCAATGTTTTTTCCTTTTGCTTGTGGATATGAACCATGAATTGGTTCAAATAAAGCTGTATTTTCTCCAATAGAGGCTGAAGCTAATAACCCAATAGAGCCTGAAATTACACTAGCTTCGTCAGATAAAATATCTCCAAACATATTTTCTGTTAAAATAACATCAAACTGTTTTGGGTTTAAAATTAGCTGCATAGCTGCATTATCTACAAATAAAAATTCTAATTTTATTGTTGGATATTCTTTGGAAATTTCAAGTACTCTTTTTCTCCAAAGTCTAGATGTTTCTAATACATTTGCTTTATCAACCAATGTTAATTTTTTTCTTCGTACTTGGGCTGCTTTAAAGGCTAAATGTGTTATTCTGTCAATTTCTTCAGCAGTATAGCTACAATTATCAGATGCTGAGTTTCCATCATCAGTTAATATTTTTTCACCAAAATAAATTCCACCTGTTAACTCTCTATAAATAACAAAATCGGTTCCATTAATTACTTCTTCTTTTAAATTAGATTTATGAATTAATGGATCATACGTAGTTAAAGGTCTAATATTAGCGAAGAGTCCTAAACTTTTTCTCAATTTTAATAAACCTTGCTCTGGACGAATTTCTGCACTTGGGTTGTTGTCATATTTAGTATCACCAATTGCTCCAAATAAAATTGCATCGGCATCAGCACAAATTTTTAATGTTTCATCGGGTAAAGGATAACCTGTTTCATCAATTGCAATAGCACCAATTAATGCATTGACATATTCAAAAGTGTGATTATATTTTTCTGAAATTGCTCCTAAAACCTTTATTGCTTGTTGGATTACTTCGGGTCCAATTCCATCGCCAGGAAGTAAAGCTATGTTTAATTTCATGTGCTTGAATTATAGTTGTTTAAACATCAAAATTATTAAAATAAAATTAATTTATCAATGTAAAGTTATAGTATAATTCTTTAATTTTTAATGATGAATAACAGTTTTATGAACATGGTTTAATTCCATTAAATGATGAATATCTTCGTCATTAACTTCTTTATGGAAATCTGCAAATTTTAAAAACTGCGGATATAAATCATCTAATTCTATTTTGGTTAAGTTATACCCTACATTTTTTGCTCTATATGCTAAAGCTGCTCTTCCGCTTCTTGCAGTTAAAACTATGGAAGATTCGTTTACACCAACATCGGCAGGATTAATTATTTCGTAAGTTTCACGATTTTTAATAACACCATCTTGGTGAATTCCAGAGCTATGAGCAAAAGCATTTTCCCCAACAATTGCTTTGTTAGGCTGAACTTTCATTCCCATACTATCTTGAACAAGTTGACTTGTATTGTATAACAATTTTGAATTTATACCTGTATCTAAATTT
>Ga0316205_10003005_pt1 | contig 16508 bp, 13 predicted proteins | sample 3monthpyrite_MG_FD_204941 | JGI IMG/M metagenome (GOLD analysis project Ga0316205, IMG submission 204941) | Microbial mat bacterial communities from mineral coupon in-situ incubated in ocean water Damariscotta River, Maine, United States -... | ecosystem: Environmental > Aquatic > Marine >... | reverse complement strand
ATCCTTAGTTGCCAGCAGGTTAAGCTGGGCACTCTAGGGAAACTGCCCGTGATAAGCGGGAGGAAGGTGTGGATGACGTCAAGTCCTCATGGCCCTTACGGGTTGGGCTACACACGTGCTACAATGGTAGTGACAATGGGTTAATCCCAAAAAACTATCTCAGTTCGGATTGGGGTCTGCAACTCGACCCCATGAAGTCGGAATCGCTAGTAATCGCGTAACAGCATGACGCGGTGAATACGTTCCCGGGCCTTGTACACACCGCCCGTCACACCATGGGAGTTGGGTTTACCCGAAGGCCGTGCGCCAACCTTTCGAGGGGGCAGCGGACCACGGTGAGCTCAGCGACTGGGGTGAAGTCGTAACAAGGTAGCCCTAGGGGAACCTGGGGCTGGATCACCTCCTTTCTAAGGATGTTTCTAGCTAACGCCGTCTGCTTAGGCAGGCTAACTTACATGAAACACTTAGCAGCTTCGCAAGAAGCAAAAAGGTCATCGTAAGATGATCGTCCGGACCGAGCCGTCCTCATATCTCTTCAGAACATGAACGGGTTACCGCCCGTGACTTGGGTCGGTAGCTCAGGTGGTTAGAGCGCACGCCTGATAAGCGTGAGGTCGGAGGTTCAAGTCCTCCTCGACCCACCAAAATCCCTTCGGGATCTTATGGGGCCTTAGCTCAGCTGGGAGAGCGCCTGATTTGCATTCAGGAGGTCAGCGGTTCGATCCCGCTAGGCTCCACCAAGCACTTTGCGACGCAAAGTGCGTGGCCGGCAGTCTCTTCGCAGAAGCGATGAGAGGCCAACCATACCCCTTTCGATTTGACCGTTAAGCACGTCGTTGCTTAACCGTCCAATCGGACGAATTGACATCGTATAGAGAGATACAAACATCAGTTTCTTTACTGATCTGGCAAGTGCGTCGGATCACGGGCTTCGTGCCCGAAAGTAAAGATAACTAATCCAGTGTTTTGTATGGATCCTGGCCCCACGGCCCTGGATCCTTGGGCCTTGAGCCCGCATGCAAAACACTAATCCAAGTCAAGTACACTAACCGAGGTTCAGATCCTGCACGGGAGCTGAACCATACTATGCCCTTCTGTGAACCAGCGGAGGGGTGGGATAGTAAACTGCTTTTGATTAATGCCGGGCCGGTTACAAAAGACGGTCACGGCGCAGGAGAAGCCTCGCTTCTTCTGGATCAAATCAAGCGCGAAAAGGGCGTTTGGTGGATGCCTTGGCAGCAAGAGGCGATGAAGGACGTGATACTCTGCGATAAGCGTAGGTGAGCCGAGAATAGGCTTTGACCCTGCGATCTCCGAATGGGGCAACCCACCTGACAGTTTGTTATTATTGCTTCACAGCAGTTAATAATGAGCTGAACCAGGTATTTATGACCTGAATACATAGGGTTATAAAGGCAAACCCGGGGAACTGAAACATCTAAGTACCCGGAGGAAAGGAAATCAATTGATACTCCCCTAGTAGCGGCGAGCGAACGGGGACCAGCCAAGCCTTGAGAGTGAATAGAAGGACCTGGAAAGGTCCGCCATAGTGGGTGACAGCCCCGTATATGAAGCTCGATAGGATGTATTAAGTAGGGCGGAACACGTGAAATTCTGTCTGAAGATCGGAGGACCACCTTCGAAGGCTAAGTACTCCTTGCTGACCGATAGCGAACCAGTACCGTGAGGGAAAGGTGAAAAGCACCCCGACGAGGGGAGTGAAACAGTTTCTGAAACCGGACGCCTACAAACAGTCGGAGGATCCTCGAGATCTGACGGCGTACCTTTTGTATAATGGGTCATCGACTTAGTGTATCTAGCAAGCTTAAGCCGTTAGGTGTAGGCGCAGCGAAAGCGAGTCTTAATAGGGCGATTGAGTTAGATGCATTAGACCCGAAACCGAGTGATCTAGGCATGATCAGGATGAAGGTAAGGTAACACTTACTGGAGGTCCGAACCCACACCTGTTGAAAAAGGTCGGGATGAATTGTGCCTAGGGGTGAAAGGCCAATCAAACTCGGAGATAGCTGGTTCTCCGCGAAATCTATTTAGGTAGAGCGTCATCCGAATACCCTCGGGGGTAGAGCACTGGATGGGTAATGGGGCCCCACAGGCTTACTGATCCTAACCAAACTCCGAATACCGAGGAGTACTAGATGGCAGACACACAGTGGATGCTAACGTCCATTGTGGAGAGGGAAACAACCCTGACCTCCAGCTAAGGCCCCTAATTCATGGCTAAGTGGGAAAGCAGGTGAGACGACCAAAACAACCAGGAGGTTGGCTTAGAAGCAGCCATCCTTTAAAGATAGCGTAACAGCTCACTGGTCTAAATAAGTTGTCTTGCGGCGAAGATGTACCGGGGCTCAAGCCATGAGCCGAAGCTGAGGATGCACATTGTGCATGGTAGCGGAGCGTAGTGTGAATAAATCCATTCCTCCTTAGCGGGTTTCGACCCGCATTGGAGGACCGGATTTTACTGTGAAGCGGGCGCGTGAGCGATCCCGTGGAGTGATCACTAGTGAGAATGATGACATGAGTAGCGACAAACAGGGTGAGAGACCCTGTCGCCGAAAGTCCAAGGGTTCCTGCTTAAAGCTAATCTGAGCAGGGTAAGCCGACCCCTAAGGCGAGGCCGAAAGGCGTAGTCGATGGGAACCAGGTTAATATTCCTGGGCCAGGAAGTAGTGACGGATCTCGAAGGTAGTTCATCCTTATCGGATTGAATGGGCTGCTAAGAGGTTCCTGGAAATAGCTCTTCCGCTAGATCGTACCCTAAACCGACACAGGTGGACTGGTAGAGAATACCAAGGCGCTTGAGAGAACTATGTTGAAGGAACTCGGCAAAATACCTCCGTAAGTTCGCGAGAAGGAGGCCCGGTTCCAAGGCAACTTGGAGCTGGGGGCACAAACCAGGGGGTGGCGACTGTTTACTAAAAACACAGGGCTCTGCGAAGTCGCAAGACGACGTATAGGGTCTGACGCCTGCCCGGTGCCTGAAGGTTAAAAGGAGGAGTGCAAGCTCCGAATTGAAGCCCAGGTAAACGGCGGCCGTAACTATAACGGTCCTAAGGTAGCGAAATTCCTTGTCGGGTAAGTTCCGACCTGCACGAATGGCGTAACGACTTCCCCGCTGTCTCCAACATAGACTCAGCGAAATTGAATTGCCTGTCAAGATGCAGGCTTCCCGCGGTTAGACGGAAAGACCCCGTGCACCTTTACTACAGCTTCGCACTGGCATCAGGTACAGCATGTGCAGGATAGGTGGTAGGCTTTGAAGCGGAGACGCTAGTCTTCGTGGAGCCTCCCTTGAGATACCACCCTTGCTCTGCTTGATGTCTAACCGCGGCCCGTTATCCGGGTCCGGGACCCTGCGTGGTGGGTAGTTTGACTGGGGCGGTCGCCTCCTAAAGCGTAACGGAGGCGCGCGAAGGTTGGCTCAGAGCGGTCGGAAATCGCTCGTTGAGTGCAATGGCAGAAGCCAGCCTGACTGCGAGACTGACAAGTCGAGCAGAGTCGAAAGACGGCCATAGTGATCCGGTGGTCCCGAGTGGAAGGGCCATCGCTCAACGGATAAAAGGTACGCCGGGGATAACAGGCTGATGGTGCCCAAGAGTCCATATCGACGGCACCGTTTGGCACCTCGATGTCGGCTCATCTCATCCTGGGGCTGGAGCAGGTCCCAAGGGTATGGCTGTTCGCCATTTAAAGAGGTACGTGAGCTGGGTTTAGAACGTCGTGAGACAGTTCGGTCCCTATCTGCCGTGGGTGTAGGATACTTGAGAGGAGTTGCCCCTAGTACGAGAGGACCGGGGTGAACGATCCACTGGTGGACCTGTTGTGGCGCCAGCCGCAGTGCAGGGTAGCTATGATCGGAAAGGATAACCGCTGAAGGCATCTAAGCGGGAAGCCCCCCTCAAAACAAGGTATCCCTGAGAGCCGAGGTAGACCACCTCGTCGATAGGCCGGAGATGTAAGCGCAGCAATGCGTTCAGTTGACCGGTACTAATTGCTCGATAGGCTTGATTTGATCCAGTAGAAGCCAGACTTCTGCAGGTTAAAAGCAGGTTACTACACCACACACCATACAGTCGTAATTGACTTGGATTTTGCTGATGTTTCTTTCTCGGTTTGGTGGTCATAGCGCGAGTGAAACACCCGATCCCATCCCGAACTCGGTCGTTAAGCACCGTTGCGCCGATGGTACTGCGTCTTAAGACGTGGGAGAGTAGGTCACCGCCAAACCTAGTAAGAAACATCAGATTTGTATCTCTCTGTCGATGACAGTCCTGGACACCAATTGGCGCGGGATGGAGCAGCCCGGTAGCTCGTCAGGCTCATAACCTGAAGGTCGTAGGTTCAAATCCTACTCCCGCAACCAATAATGCCAGTGAAATCAAAACGCTAATGGCCGCCGCAAGGCGGCTTTTTGCGTTCGTGCAAGACCCGTGGAAGCAGAACATTCACCGCGCAGGACAACAGCAAGTTCGCCATTCTCGGGCACAACCGTCACTTGCGTGAACTGGCCCCCTCGATGCGCAATCTTGAACCGCCGGGGGCCACCAGCCGTGCCCGTTTTTCTCAGCATATCCGAGGCAGCGGATCGTCCTCCAATTCGTCAAGCAACCGCTCACCGCCGATTGCAGTCTCCAGGATGACATGGCCGCGCCCTTTGCGCAGATTGCCGATGGCGCGCGCATCCTTGCCTCCGGGCAACCTGCGCCACGACGCCAGGATGCCCTCCACCGCGTCGGGGGCCGCGACCGCTACGACGCGGCCTTCGCAGGCAAGATAATAGGGATCATAGCCCAGAATTTCGCAGACAGATCGCACGCTGTCGCGCACCGGTATCTGTCGCTCCGACAGATACACATCCATCGAAGTCGCCTGCGCAATTTCATGGGCGACGGTTGCAAGCCCGCCGCGGGTCGGATCGCGCATGAACCGCACCGCCGGATGTGTGGCCAGCGGCAGGGTGAACGGGGTCACGGCAGCGCAATCGGATACGACCGAGCCGGTCAATTCGAATTCGCCCCGCGCCAACATGATGGCAATGCCATGATCGCCGACCGGGCCGCTGACAAGGATGACGTCGTTTTCGCGGATGGCCTCGATGCCCAAACGGCAATCCGGTGCACGCTGACCGAGGCCGGTGGTGGTCAGATAGAGCCCGCCGCCCTCGCCGCGCGGCACAACCTTGGTGTCACCGGCGACGACCCGGACGTCAGCCGCCCGCGCCGCCGTCGCAAGGCTGCCCACGATCCGGTCGAGCAGCGCAATCTCCAGCCCCTCCTCAATGATCGCACTTAGGGTCAGAAAGAGGGGCGCGGCTCCGCTCACGGCAAGGTCGTTTACCGTGCCGTGCACGGCAAGCGACCCGATATCGCCACCCGGAAATTCCAGCGGAGTGACGGTGAACCCGTCAGTGGTGATCACCGCCTGCATTCCCGGGGCGATATCTATCGGGGCCGCGTCCAGGCCGACGTTCAGGGACGGATTGGCCAGATGGCGCGCGAAAATGTCGTCGATCAGGTCGCGCATGAAGCGCCCGCCATTGCCATGCGCCAGTGAAATATGCCGGTCCTTCATCATGTCGCGACTGCTCCTTTATGAACCTCGGCCACCCTGATTGGCGTGGATGTATTCGATGATCTGGCCAACGGCCAGGCCCCCGTCATTTGCCGGAACCTCCCGGTTTTGCAGCACTTGAATGCCCCGCGCCGCCAGCAGGGATGCAATCCGCTCGGACAGAAGCTTGTTCTGGAACACGCCGCCGGTCAGTCCCACCGCGTCATACGCCACCTTTCGGCGTAGCGCGCAGGCTTGCGACACCGCCATCTGCGCCAGGCTTTCGTGGAATATCCCCGCTCTGGTCGCGGCCGAGAGACTGTCGTCGGTCAGAACGGCGAGCAAAGGGGTCCAATCGGCCCGCAACACACCGTCCGCATCCTCCACAAGTGGCAGCTCGACCGGATCGCAACCCGGCTTGGCGATGCTCTCCAACAGCAGCGGCCCCTGGCCCTCGAAGCTCACCTCCTGCACCCCCAGGATCAGGGCGGCAGCGGCATCGAACAACCGGCCCACCGATGAGGTCGCAAAGGTGCCGACCCGCTTGCCCCAGGCCTGCGCCGCAAGCCCCGCCCCGCGATGCGGCGGTTGCCAGGATCGCCCGGCCTCCCACATTAGCGCCGCCGCCGAGCGCCACGGCTCACGCGCGGCGCGATCACCGCCAAGCAGATGGAACGGGCGCAGGCTTGCCGCGCGCTGCCACGCGCCTGCATTGCCTGTAAATGCCTCACCGCCCCAAAGGCTGCCGTCGTTGGCAAGTCCCGCCCCGTCCCAGGCAAAGACCAGCCACCGGGCAATTTCGGGGTATTCCCCGGCCAGCGCAGAGGCATGCGCCATGTGATGCGGAATTGCCGTGACCGGCAGGCCGGTCGACCGGGCCCACCGGCTGCTGGCATAATCCGGGTTCATGTCGCAGAGCACCCTGCGCGCATCGACCCGGTGCAGGGCCTGCAAGTCGGCAATGACCTGCGCAAAAATCGCACGGCTGCGCGGGCTGTCGAGATCGCCGATATGCGGCGACACCACGGCGCGGCGACCCCAGGCGAGGGCGACAGCGGTCTTGTGATGGCCACCGGTTGCGATCACCGGCTCTGGCACCGAAACCGACAAATCGAACTCCTGCGGGGCCAATCCCCGGCCCGAACGAATGACGCGCGGCGATCCGGCGATGACCCGAACAACGGAATCGTCCGCCGCCCGGATGATTGGCCGGTCATGATGCAGAAACGCATCGGCGACGTCCGATAACCGCCGCTCCGCGTCGTCGTTTTCGGTGATCACCGGCTCACCGCTGATATTGCCCGATGTCATGACAAGGGGGGCACCGAAATCGTCAAGCAGCAGGTGGTGGAGCGGGCTGTAGGGCAGGTAAACGCCCAGTTCCGCCAGATCGGGGGCAATCTCCGGGCTCAGCCCCGAGTCCGGGTGGCGACGGGCCAGCACGATAGGCCGGGCATTGTCGAGGCAGGCGCGTGCCTCAACCGGGTCGAGGGAAACATGACCTCGAAGCGCGTCCAGCCCGTCATCGCCCCTGGCCGGGAACATCACCGCCAATGGTTTGTGGGGCCGGTGTTTCAGCCTGCGCAGCCGCCGCACCGTCGCGTCATTCATCGCATCGCAGATCAGGTGATACCCGCCGATCCCCTTGACCGCGACGATGCCGCCATCGCGCAAACATTCGACCGTCGCCGCCAGCGCCGGTTCACCGCGGCAGATCTCTTTGCCAGCGCGAGAAAAACCGAGCGTCGGGCCGCAATCGGGGCAAGCCAGCGGCTGCGCATGAAAGCGCCGGTCGCGCGGGTCGTCATATTCGGCGCGGCAAGCGGCACAGATCGGAAAACCCGCCATCGACGTATTGCCCCGGTCATAGGGCAGCGACCGGATGATCGTATAACGCGGCCCGCATTGGGTGCAGTTGGTGAAAGGATATCGGTAGCGGCGTTGCGATGGCGTCTGCATCTCCGCGATACAATCGGCGCAGCAAAACAGATCGGGCGGCAGGTGGATATCAATGTTCCCGGAGGCGCCGCTCTCCTCGATCAGGAAATCCTGCGCGCCCGATGAGGCACATTCCGCAGATGACGCCAGGCGAGGGCGCGCCAGGGGCGGGGTCTCGGCGATCAGCGCGGTCTCAAAACGCGCTATGGCATCGGCAGGGCCCTCAACGTGGATCAGGACACTGCCCGAGCGGTTGACCACGCTGCCACAAAGGCCAAGCCGCTGCGCAACGCGGTAAACGAACGGTCGAAACCCCACACCCTGAACGCGCCCGGTAACGGTAATGTCGCGCGCCGCAACCGGGGGCTGCGCGGCGGGGTCAAGCACGTTTTTTGGCACCGGACCCGCCTTGACGAACACCGGTCGCCCACCAGATCCGGCAGGCCCCTTCATCGGACACCATGCAGGGGCCGATCGGATTGCGCGGCGTGCAGGCCTTGCCATAGAGCACGCATTGATCGGGATAGACCTTGCCCAACACCACACGGGCACAATCGCAGCCCGGCGGCATCTCGCCCGCGCGCTTGCGCGCTTCATCAAGGTTCAAATCGAACCGTTTGACCGCGTCATGCCCGGCGAGATGCGGTTTCAACGCAAAACCAGAGGCGGCGATTGTGCCGATCCCGCGCCAGTTCGCATCGACAATGTCCAACCCCTCGCCAAGCAACCTCTGCGCGGTCGGGTTGCCCCCCGGTCGGACCACATCGGAATAACAATTCTCCAGCTGCGCGCGCCCCTCCAGCCACTGCCGCAGCACCGAATGCAGGGCCTGCAATATGCTTTCGGCCTCGAACCCCGCCACCGCCGCCGGGATGCCATAGATCGCGGGCACGAACTCCCATTCTTGCGGGCCCATCACGGTCGCCACATGACCCGGCGCGATGAGCGCGTCAAACCCCGCCTCTTCGCTGGCCAGCAACATTTCGACGGCGGGCCAGGTCAGACGTGCCGAAAGCAGAAGCGACAGGTTCGATGGCAGGCCTTCGGCGATCATGCCCGCAATAGGCGCGGTCGTGGTCTCGAACCCCGCTGCGAAAAAAACCACCTCGCGTTCCGGGTTGGCCATGGCGATCCGCACCGCTTCGGTCGGCGATGCGACCGGGCGCACATCGCCGCCCGCCGCGCGCGCCTGTTCAAGCGTGCGCGGCTGTCGTTTCGGACCATTGGCAGGCACGCGCAGCATGTCGCCAAAAGACACCACCGTGACCCCTGGGCGCATCGCAAGCTGGATCGCGGCATGAACATCTTCTTCGGGGCAGACACAGACCGGGCAACCCGGGCCGGGAATAAGCTCGATCCGGGACGGCAGAACACCGCGCAAACCGGCCATCGAGATCGACCGCTCGTGCCCGCCGCAGACATTCATGACGCGCACCGGGCCGGGCAGCGGCAGCGCGTGAATGCGATCGAGCCATGCGCGAGCCCGGTCCGGATCCGCCGCAATCGTCATGGTGCGACGGCTGCATCCGGACGGACCATGCGCGGGCGCATCACCGTGCCCGCGCGCAGCGACAAAACCCGGGCGTCCAGCCAGTCGAGCCAGGGTGCCAGCAGGTCGGGCTGGCGCGCCGAGACCGCAAAGACATCCGCGTCATTGGCCAGCGCCCGCACAAACCCTTCGGCCCGCGCGGGCGAGAAATCGTCGAACACCGGCAGGAGGTCAGACTTGCTAAAGAGCACAAGGTCCGAGGCCCGGAACATGACCGGGTATTTCGCCGGTTTGTCATCGCCCTCGGCCACCGACAGCAGCGTGACATTCGCGTGCTGGCCCAGATCGAAACTGGCCGGGCAAACGAGATTTCCGACATTTTCGATGAACACGATATCAAGTGTCGCTAGATCAAGCGCATGAAGCGCGTCATGGACCATATGCGCATCCAGATGGCAGGTCTGCCCGGTGGTGATCTGAATTGCCGGAACGCCCTTGGCCCGGATGCGCAGGGCGTCGTTCTCGGTCTCCAAATCGCCCTCGACCACCGCGATGCGATAGCGGTCGCCGATTGCCTCGATGGTCTCCTCCAGAAGGCGGGTCTTGCCGGACCCCGGTGATGACATCAGGTTGACGGCCAAAACGCCGTGGGAGTCGAAATGGTGACGGTTATGCGCCGCCGCGTGATCGTTTTGATGCAGGATGTTCTGGAGCACATCCACCGATATTTCGCCGGATGATTTCCGTGAAATCACGCCCGTCGCGTCGTGCACCTCGACCTTGCCGGGTCCGGCGCTGCACCCACAGTCTTTGCACATTGTCATTCTCCCTTATATCCCGTCATCCCGACGCGGATTGCTGTTGTGGCGCATCGACCAGCGATACGCGTTTCAGCAAAAGGTCATCGCCGGATTTGACCGTGACCCGCCAACTGCCGCACCTGCCGCACACAAGCTTGTTTGCCGCGACCGGGCTTTCAATCCCGCACGGATCGCACCAGATAACGACCGGTGTTCGCTCAATCTCCAGCACGGCGCATTCGGCCACCGTCCCCTGCCGCGCGAGGTCGAAGGCGCGTTCCAGTTGGGCGGTCTCGACGCCTGACAATGGCCCGACCGCAATCACCACGCGCGTCACGACCGTGGCGGGGTGTGCGACCGCAACGCGACCGACCTCCGACAGCAGGCTTTGGCAGATCGCCATTTCATGCATCGGGGTCCGCCTTGGCCTCAAACATTTCATCAAAGATGTCCCAGGCACCATCGGCATCCGCCTGCGATATCTTCTGGATGGCATAGCCGACATGGACCATGACATGGTCGCCTGCCTTGATATCCTCATGTTGCAGCAGGATCAGGCTCACCGTTCGGCCAATTCCCTTGGCTTCGCAACTGGCTTGAAACCCGTCTCGGGTTTTGACGACCATGGGAACCGCAAGGCACATTGTATCGCTCCTTACCTGCCACCTGAGTATTTCATTTCACACAATCCTACAATGATTGCGGTCAACCCCACCGTGGGTCGGGCGCGACCCGGCTTGCACCGGATTCACGCATCATTTGCCGGAACCAAGGCCAGTTCGCGCACCAATTCGCGGGCCGTGCGTTCGACACAATCGCTCAATCCGATGCCGGCCCCGAAATCCTTCCCCTCAATGCCATAGACCCGCAGGCGTTCCGGCAACAGATCAAGCGCGCGGGCCGTTTCCACCGCCTCCGCCAAGCCGAAACGGTGCGTTGAATAGTGGAACATGTCGGCGTGCAACGGTTCTGCACCCGCATCAAGGCGGATCAGATCGCCCGGTGCCGCGCCGCTTCTTGTGGCGTCGACCAAGATGATATCACCATGCGCGGCAAAGAGATCGAGCAACGCGGTCCCGTCACCGGCATGAACATGCGTCTCGTGCCCGGCCTCTTTCAGCGTTTCGGCCACCCAGGGCCCGACCCCGTCATCGCGCCGGAACCGGTTGCCGATGCCGACGATCAGCGGCGTGTTTCCAGCCCCGTCAGACACGATCCACCGTCAGTTTCAGGAAATGGGTCGAGCAGGAGATGCAGGGGTCGTAATTGCGGATGGTCTGTTCGCAGCGCCATTTCAGATCCTTGTCCGACAGATCGAGGTTATCGGCCACGACCCGGGCAAGATCGGCCTCGATCTGGGGCTGGTTTTGCGATGTCGGCGGCACGATCTGCGCCTGCGCGATCCGGCCGTCCGCATCCACCCGGTAGCTGTGGTAACAGATGCCGCGCGGTGCTTCGGTGCAGGCGTGGCCCTCGCCCGCGCGCGCCTTTGTCGGCACGAAAGGCGGATCGGGCGGCACATAGGCGCGCGCCAGCCGGGCCGCTTCCTCGCAGGCATATTGCACCTCGATCAGCCGCACCAGAATGGATTTGAACGGGTTGCGCACGACGGGTCCAAGCCCGGCCTCGCGCGCGGTGGCCTGACAGCCTGGCGTCAGACGGTCGAAATTATTGGCATAGCGGGCCAGCGGGCCGACAAGATAGGACGAGCCGTCGCGCATATGGCCATGAAGCGCGGTGGAATGCGCGACGTGGTCCTCATGGAAATGCGCATTGAAATCCTCGACCGCGATGTCCAGCCCCCGGGACGAGCCGATCCTGCCTTCAGTAATGGGATAGCGGTCCGGGTGGATCAGCGAAACGAAATGATAGTCATATTCATCATCCGGGAAATCGAACCCGGCAAAATGAAGGGCAAGCTCTCGCGCCGCCTGAGCGCCCCAGTCCAACTCCTTGATCAGCGCGCGCACCGCTGTGAGGTCGGGTGCCCGGAAAAACCCGCCAACGCGCGTATTGACCGGGTGGACAGCGCGCCCGCCAATACATTCCATGACGGAATTGCCGATCTTCTTCAGCCGCAGCGCCTTTTTGACCAGATCGGGGTTGGATTGCGCGATCTGGATGGCATCGTGGAGGCCCAGGAAATCCGGCGCATGCAGCAAGACCGCATGCAACGTATGGCTTTGAATCCATTCGCCGCAATAGATCAGCCGCCGCAGATCCTCGATCTCGGGCGATACCGTGACGCCCATGGCCCTTTCGATGCTCTGGCAGGCGCTCATGATATAGGCAATCGGGCAGATACCGCAGATGCGCGAGGTGATGTCGGGCGTTTCATGGGCGTCGCGGCCGCGCAGGAAGGCTTCGAAAAAGCGCGGCGGTTCGAAAATCCGGAACTCGACCTTTTCGATCTCGCGCCCGTTCAGACGCACATAGAGCGCGCCTTCGCCTTCGACACGCGCAAGCGCATCCACCTGAATGACACGCTCAGTCATGCGATACGCTTTCCTTGTGAAATTCCGGCGCGCCCGCGTTGTAGCTGCGATAAAAGTCGCGCAACGCCCGGTCCGGCATGCCCAATGCCTGCAATTGCGCCGACAATGCCGGCGGGTTGGCGGTTTCCTTGGGTCCAAAGCACCCATAGCAGCCGCGCCCAACCGCCGGGCAAAGATTGCCGCACCCTGCCTGCGTCACCGGCCCCAGGCAGGGCGTGCCCTGCGCCACCATCACGCAAACCGTTCCGTTCAGCTTGCATTCGACACATTGCGATGTGCGCGGGATGTGGGGGGTGCGACCGGCCAGCGTCGCCGCGATCAGTTCCAGCAATTGATGTTTGGAAACCGGGCAACCGCGCAGTTCGAAATCGACGGTGACGTGATCGGCAATCGCGGTCGAGGTTGCCAGTGTTTCGATGAAATCCGGTCGGGCATAGACGGCGCGGGTAAACTCCTCGACATCGGCGAAATTGCGCAACGCCTGAATACCGCCCGAGGTCGCGCAGGCCCCGATTGAAATCAGCGTCTGCGACTGCGCGCGGATCTTGCGAATGCGCTCGGCGTCATGGGCGGTTGTGACCGAGCCTTCGACGAGGGAAATATCAAAGGGCCCATCCGCGATGGCGCTGGTCGCCTCAAGAAAATGCGCGATATCGAGCGCGCCGGCAATCTCCAGCAACTCATCCTCGCAATCCAGCAGCGTCAGCTGACAGCCATCGCAGGAGGCAAATTTCCAGACCGCAAGTTTTGGACGCGCCATCGCTCAGATCTCCTTTCCGGCCATCAGCGCCGCAACCCGATCATACCGGAACACCGGCCCGTCACGGCAAACAAAATCCGGGCCGAACTGACAATGACCGCAAAACCCGATCGCGCATTTCATGTTCCGCTCCATCGAGATCCAGACATTGTCCGGCGACACGCCGCCATCGCCGAGGCTTTTTACCGCGAAACGCATCATGATCTCGGGGCCGCAGACCAGCGCCGACACATTGGACGGTTCCAACCCGGCCAGCGCGCGGTCAAGACAGGTGGTCACCACGCCGACGCGGCCGGTCCACTCTGCCGTGGCGTGATCGACGGTCACTTCGACATCGGTGTCAAAGCGCGATTTCCATTCCTTGATTTCATCGGCATATAAAAGCTCGTCCGGAGATCTCGCGCCATAAACCAATGTCAGCCCGGCATAATCTTGACGGTTTTCCAGCACATGGTAGATCGCCGGCCGCAATGGGGCCAACCCGAGCCCGCCGGTGACTATGACGATGTGACGCCCGGTTTGCGCGGCAACCGGCCAGCCGGTGCCGAAAGGTCCGCGAACGCCCACCATGTCACCGTCTTTCAGACCGGTCAGAGCCGCCGATACCTTGCCCACCGACCGGACCGTGTGTATCAACTGGTCCGGTCTTGCGGGATCGCCCGAGATCGAGATCGCCGCCTCGCCGATGCCAAACGCATAGAGCATGTTGAACTGGCCCGGCTGGAAACCGACCGGCGGGCCGTCGAGCGGGGCAAGCTCCATCGAGGTGACGCCGTCAAGCTCCTGCCAGACGCGCCGGACCCGGTAGCGGCGCGGCATCATCGGACCCGGTTGCACCTTTCGCACCATTACGACTGGCCTCTGCCCGGCCCGTAGAGATCGAGCAACTGAAGGCGCAATGTCCGCAGCCTGAGCGCCATATGCGGCAGCAGATGGCTAAACATCTGATAGCCAAGCGCCGGAGTGTCGTCGCATTTGCGGCGGATACATTCGGCATCGAGGCTGATCGCACTGATCTCGGTCAGCGCGCGCGCATCCGACATGTGCCGATAGGGCGGAACCATCCAGGACCAGCCCAAAAGATCGCCGGTATGCAATGTCTCGACAATGATCGGCGCGCGTTCCGGCGTGGCAATTTCGACCGCGACATCGCCGTGCCGGATGAGAAAGACCTTATCGGCGGGGTCGTCCTCGGCAAAGATCTGGTCGCCGGGGCGGAAATGCTCGTTCCGGCCGCAACCGACCAGCAACGCCCGCGTCTCTTCGTCGAAATCCCGGAACACCGGATGGTCCGAGAGAAGCTCTTCGATCCCATGTGTGCGCATGCGCTCAATCCCCGCTTTCTTCGGAAGGCTCCGCGAACAGGGCGGCCTCCGCTGTGATGTCGATCCCGACCGGGCACCAGGCGATGCAGCGGCCGCACCCGACGCAGCCCGATGTTCCGAACTGGTCGTGCCAGGTCGACAGTTTATGGGTCAGCCATTGCCGGTAGCGCGATGTGGTCGAGCGCCGGACAGGACCGCCATGGACATAGCTGAAATCGACCGAAAAGCAGCTGTCCCAATTGCGCCAGCGTTCGGTGTGATCGCCGGTCAGGTCGTTGATGTCGGTCACGTCGGAACAAAAGCAGGTCGGGCAGGCCAGCGTGCAATTCGCGCAGCTCAGGCAACGGTCGGCCACCACTTCCCAATTCGGATGGTCGAGCGCGCCCCGCAGCAGATCCGGCACATTCGCGGCGATGGCCCGCGTTTGGCTTTCGGCGGCATTTCGGGTCGCGGCCTTTGCCGCCTCCAGATGCCGTTTCTGCGGCTCTTGCGTTTCCATCCGCTCCAGGATCGCGGCCCCCCGCGCGCTGCCGCATTCGACCAAAAATGCGCCCTCTGTGGTCTCTTCCAGTTCAGTCAACGCAATGTCAAAGCCGCTACCCGCACGCGGGCCGGTATTCATCGAGGCGCAGAAACAGGTGGCCGCCGAACGGGCGCATTGCACCGCAACGATCAGGGTCTGCGCGCGGCGATGGCCGTAGCCGGGATCGGAGAAATCGCCATTGTCGAATACCCGGTCCTGCACCTCCATCGCGGCGATCTCACAGGCCCGCACGCCGAAAAAGGCGGTTTTGGGCCAGGTCTCGGTTGCGGGTTCAACGTTGAAGCCATCCTCACTTTTCCGCGCCGACCAGAGCTTTTGCCGCGCCGGAAAGAGCCATTTCTTCCAGCTTTGCGGGCCCACCACATAATCGAACCAGCGCCCGACGCGCCCCTCGCGCAGCCGGTAATGGCCGCCCTCCTGCTCGTCGGTGATCCCTCGCGGAAGATCGCCCGGCCCAGAAATTTCGTCATAGACAATCGCGCCATCGCCCAGACGCGGGCCGATGACGCGCCAGCCATCGTCACGCAGCGCCCGGACAAGCGCGCCGGGGTCGTCTATCGTGACGCTTGATCCCGCGACCACAGCCATGACGGATCTATCCTTATTTCACCCGGCACCTGCGGGGCCGGCATTCTAGATTTCCTCGGGCACCATTTCGATTGCCCCACAGGGGCATTCGGCGGCACAGATTCCGCACCCTTTGCAATATTCCAGGTCGATCTCGAACCGGTTGCCCGGCCCGAGTTTGATCACCGCGTTATCCGGACAGACACCATAGCAGTTGTCGCATTCAAAACAATTGCCGCAAGACAGGCAGCGGCGCGCCTCGAAAAGCGCATTGTCTTCGGTCAGGCCCTGTTCGACCTCTTCAAAGCCCGATTGCCGGCGCAAAAGCGAAAGCTGCCCCTGAACCCGTTGCGGCGCATCGTCGTAATACCAGGGATTCACGTTGTCGAATGTGGCGATCGCGGCCCGCTCCGGCTTGTCATAGCGGCCGCCCCGCAACCACGCGTCGATGTTGCGTGCTGCCTTCTTGCCGTGGCCGATGGCAACCGTCACGGTGCGCTCGGACGGAACCATGTCGCCCCCGGCAAAGAGGCCCGCCCGGCCGGTCATCATTTGCGGGTCGACCGCTACCACGCCATCACGCGCGACCTCGACCCCCGGCACCTTGTTCAGGAACCCGGTGTCGACATCCTGCCCCAGCGCCAGCACCAGCGTGTCGGCCTCCAGCGTCTCGAACTCACCGGTCGGTTGCGGGCGTCCATCGGCGTCGATCTGCATCTTTTCCACGGTGAAGGTGGTCTCGTCGATCTGCTTGATGGTCCTGAGCCAGTGGATCAGAACGCCTTCCTCCTCGGCCTCGCGGGCCTCAAACTCATGCGCGGGCATTTCCTTTCGTGTCCGGCGATAGACGATCATCGCCTCCTCGACGCCCAGGCGTTTGGCCGTGCGCGCCACATCCATCGCCGTGTTGCCGCCGCCATAGACGATCACCCGGCGGCCCAGTTGCGGCGGCTCGGCCCCGGTCTCCATCTCGCGCAAGAGGCTGACGGCATCCAGGATGCGCCCGGCGGCATGGGCCGGGA
>Ga0316205_10003003_pt1 | contig 16512 bp, 16 predicted proteins | sample 3monthpyrite_MG_FD_204941 | JGI IMG/M metagenome (GOLD analysis project Ga0316205, IMG submission 204941) | Microbial mat bacterial communities from mineral coupon in-situ incubated in ocean water Damariscotta River, Maine, United States -... | ecosystem: Environmental > Aquatic > Marine >... | reverse complement strand
CACCATCGCTTTTATATTTAGATATAGAAATATAAGTTTCAATATCGTTGTCAAAGGTATTTGCTGCTGTGATGCGAGCTGTTTTGCTATTTTCACTTGCATAGTCAACTGATGCCTGTACACCATTATTTTTACTTGCACTTTTAGTGATGATATTGATAACACCAAAAAGGGCATTGGCACCGTAAATAGCTGAACCCGGGCCAGAAGAAAATTCTACGCGACTTATATTGTCGACACTAACAATGGTGTCATAATCGGTACCAAAACTATCATAAATATTTTCATTAACTCTTTGGCCATCTAGTAATAACAATACGCGAGTATTATAGTCGCCCGCCAGACCAAATCCACGAACACCTAAATAGCTGTAATTTCGATCATTTGTTGTATACAGGCCAGGAATACTGTTTAGAATGTCATTTAAAGTTCTGTAACCAAACTTTCTGATCGCAGCAGAATCTACTACGGTAACTTTTGACGGCGCTTCACTTGTTTTCTGATTGAATTTTGAAGCAGTAAATACTTCAATATTAAGTAACTGCTCTAGAGAAACTTCAGTTATATCTATTTCTTCATAATCTGCCAGAGCGGCATTAGAAACCATTAGCAGTGATAATGGAGCTAAAAATATACTGCGCTTGATATTACACATTAACTATACCCTAAAACAGCACCAGCCTTAGTGCTTGATAAATAAGTTTTACAATACTGAGTATAGTCATTTTTATGGATACTTATGATGCTATAATATAGCCTTTCCTGTGTTCTAGTAACCCTCAAACGGGTTAAGTTAATTGTTTGTTATCCTCTTTTATTTTTTTTATTAATACATAAACAGCACCGGTTCCACCATCTTTTGGCATTGCGCTGACAAAAGCTAAAACCTCAGGAATACTCTGTAGCCATTTATTAAGCATGGCTTTTAATACGGGCTGGCTACTGTCAGAGTTGTAACCCTTGCCATGAACAATTCGTAGCAGTTTAAAAGACTGATGTTGTGCATGATCGAGAAATGCCAGTAATGTTTTTCTAGCGTCATCTCGGCGGTAACCATGCAGGTCAAGATGGTCTTCTATTGTTATTTTGCCGTTTCTAATTTGCTTAAGATAAGACTTCTGTATGCCCGGCCGCATGAATTCCAGAAAATCACCACACTCAGTAATGAACTCATCACTTAAAGTATCTTCAATTTTTCTATCGACATTAACGGTTCTTTTTTTGATTTTAGCGGGTTTTTGTTTCAGATTGGCCCTGTCAGATACAAGCGTCTTTACCCCCTGCATTGCCTCACTAAAAAGCTTGTCATCATCTTCGTTCATTATATTGCTCTGTGAATATGTTACTAAGTTATATATCATTAACATATTACCCACTGAGTGAATTCCTGTGCAAATTTTATTAAGTAATGATGATGGCTATCTGGCTCCCGGGCTGGAAATATTAGCAACCTGTTTAGCAAAACTGGGGGAGTTAACGGTTGTAGCACCTGATAGAAACCGCAGTGCTGCGAGTAATTCCTTGACGTTATCCCGGCCTTTAAATGTTCAGCTAGCTGATAATGGCTTTTATAAAGTAGACGGCACACCAACCGATTGTGTGCACCTGGCCATTACGGGGATACTTGAAAAAGAACCTGACATTGTTATCTCCGGCCCCAATGACGGGCCTAATATGGGCGATGATGTGTTGTACTCAGGTACCGTAGCAGCCGCGACAGAAGGTCGTTTTCTGGGTTTACCTGCAATTGCTGTATCAATGGGCAGCTTTGATCCTCAGCATTTTGATACGGCCTGCTGGGCTATTGAAAAGCTGATGGCCAAGCTACAGCTCAACCCCCTTACCGACGATACGATTTTGAACGTTAATGTGCCCGATCTGCCGGTAGGGCAAATTAAGGGTTTTAAAAGCACCCGCCTTGGTAATCGACACAAATCATCGGGTGTTGTTGAGCAAAAAAACCCCAGGGGAGACTCGGTATATTGGGTGGGCCCACCGGGTGAAGAGCAGGATGCGGGTGAAGGTACCGATTTTTATGCCGTAAAGCAGGGTTTTATTTCAGTTACCCCTTTGCAGATTGATTTAACACGGTATGATAGCCTGCAAAATTTGAGTCAGTGGTTAGATACCATCTAATTCTATCAATCCAACTGCGATCTGACGATCGCATCTACAGGTCCCTATGTGTTACAGGCTGTTTAAATAGTGAATTTATCTGATCCCCATGTGCAGGGTATAGGCATGACATCCCAGCGAACCCGTGATCGACTTATTGAGCGATTACGCAGTAAGGGAATACAGAACGAGCAGGTGCTTGAGGTGATGCGCTCCATGCCGCGGCACCTGTTTGTTGATGAAGCCATGAGTTCACGCTCATATGAAGACTCTTCATTACCCATTGGTCATGGGCAGACCATATCCCAGCCCTTTATTGTTGCAAAAATGACTGAGGTTTTATTAAGCCGTGGTATTCCTGATGCCGTGTTAGAGGTAGGAACCGGGTCTGGTTATCAGGCTGCGATTTTGTCTCAGTTAGTGCCTAAAGTGTACTCTGTAGAGCGTATTGTTGCTTTACAGACACAAGCTCGGGAGCGCTACCACAGGCTGGGTATCCATAATATTTCATTAAAACATTCAGATGGCTCCTGGGGCTGGCCTCAACATGCGCCCTATAAGGCCATTATCGTTACCGCTGCACCAGAAGAGATACCTCAGGGTTTGCTTGAGCAGTTAGATATTGGCGGAATTATGGTAATACCGGTTGGCGGACAGCAGGGTGTTCAGAAATTATTATTGATCACCCGTGAAGTAGACCAGTTTGTGGAAGAAGAACTGGACGCGGTGAAGTTTGTACCTTTATTAAATGGAGCAATAAGTTGATTTTTGCAGGACTATATAATCGGGCAATGCGCTGGGCGGAGCATCCAAAGCGTGAGCGTTATCTGGTAGGCGTGAGTATCTTTGAATCTTTCATCTTTCCCTTGCCAACCGCGCTATTAATGATTCCTATGGTGATTGCCACACCAGATAAAGCTATTCGTCTGGCAACCATCACAACCATTATGTCGGTATTTGGTGCGGCTATTGGTTATTTATTAGGCTGGGGCGCAATGAGTGTTATTGAGCCCTGGATTACACAAATGGGCTGGTTGCCAAAACTCGAAAGTGCCCGTGCTGATTTTGTCACCTACGGTGTTCTGGCCGTCGGTATAGGGGCCTTTACACCTGCACCATTTAAAATATTTACGGTAACCGCTGGCATGCTTTCAATGTCATTTATTCCATTTCTGCTGGTATCACTGGTTGGTAGGGCAGCACATTTTTATATGATCGCTTTATTAATGGCCTGGGCTGGTCCTAAAATGGAACCCGTTGTACGAAAATATATCGAATGGTTGGGATGGGCTATTATAGCTTTAGCCGTTATTGGTTTTATTGTTCATAAATATATGTAATGTCATTTGAGAAATAAAATTCATAAAAACAAACTTAAATTTTATTTATTTATTTTTCTTCTTACGCTGTTATCAGCCTGTGGTGAGGTACCCAAGCATTGGGACCCCCAGGGTTACACAGTAAAACGGGGAGATACGCTTTACTCCATTGCCTGGCGTTATGAAAAAGACTTTCGGCAAATTGCGCAGATTAATCATATACAATCACCTTATGCCATTTACCCCGGGCAGCGTTTACGTATGCAGTCTGCAGATAAAGACGGAACGATAACTGATGAACAACGCCCACAGGTTTTAACCGAGCCAGGCACAGGTGCGGCGATTGTTATTGATGAGCCTGACTCAGCCCCGGTAATGGCGGTAGAAACTACGGTTAGTGAAAAGCCTTCTCATACTAAAGTGCAAAAAAACGATACACTTTACTCATTAGCCCGTCGTGAAGGTTACAGCCATCATCAATTAGCTCGCTGGAATCACTTGCGCTCACCCTATGTTTTGAAGCCGGGGCAGATATTACGCTTAAGTCCACCTAATAGGTCACTTGGGGGTGATTCAAGAACACCTCAATCGATAACATCATCTAAGCCTGTTACAAAACCGCTGCATCAAAATACGATTAAAGCAAGGCCTTTAGTTGCTAGCGTACCTGCTCCAAAACGACTGCCTGTAAAAGTGGACCGTTGGCATTGGCCAGTGAAAGGCAGGGTAGTGCAAACCTATAGAGCTAATGATACGGCCAGAAAAGGCATACACATTTCTGGTAAGTTAGGGGCTTCGGTAAAAGCGGCTGCCGGTGGAACCGTTGTTTATAGTGGTAATGGATTAATCAATTACGGTAACCTGGTTATTATAAAACACAGTCATTCTTTCTTAAGTGCTTATGCTTACAACAAGTCTCTTTTAGTTAAAGAAGGAGATTCGGTAAAACGCGGTCAATCCATTGCAAAGTTAGGTAAGTTAGAAAGTAAACCCAGATTACACTTTGAAATTCGCAGAAATGGTAAACCTGTCAATCCCCTGAACTACCTCCCCAAATCGTAATGAAAACCACCCATATGGGTTATTTGTCAATTAAAAATAGGAAAAAATAGAAAAAAAACGACGAAATATACAAAAAAAGTCATATTTTTCTTGTTTTATATTTTATTTTAGATTAAAAAGGATGCATAAGTTAGTGATTTACATGGACTTATTATTCTTTTCTAATATTAAGAGGAACTAATTTAACCTAATTTATACAAAACTATAATAACCTAGCTCACGTGGGGAGGGCTATATATGACTGCAACTTGTGAAAAAAAACTACCAGAAGAAATACAGCAAGCAGGACTAAAGGTTGAAGACGATAATTCAGAAATATTTCTGGATGATGTCGTCAAAGATGACGAACTGGAATTAGACACCAGTGTTAAAAAGGAAGTAAAACCAGCTACTGCTAAAAAGAAATACACAGCAGGTAGTGTTAATAGAAAAGAAATGGATGCAACCCGATTGTATCTACGCGAAATTGAATTCTCACCATTACTTACCGCCAAAGAAGAAGTTTATTACTCACGTTTGTCTCGAAAAGGGGTCGGGTCAGCACGTAAGAAGATGATTGAATGTAATCTGCGACTGGTAGTAAAAATAGCACGACGTTATATGAACCGTGGGTTGGCACTATTAGACCTTATAGAAGAAGGCAACCTTGGTTTAATCAGAGCAGTCGAAAAATTTGATCCAGAAAAAGGTTTCCGTTTTTCAACTTATGCAACCTGGTGGATTCGTCAAACCATCGAACGTGCATTAATGAATCAAACCCGCACAATTCGTTTACCTATCCATGTAATTAAAGAACTTAATGTTTATTTGCGTGCTTCTCGTAAATTAGAGCAGACAATTGAGCATGAGCCAACAGCTGATGAAATTGCAAAGTTAGTGGATAAGCCAGTGGCTAATGTTGAAAAAATGCTGGGTCTACGTGACCGTGTTTCTTCAGTTGATGTGCCGGTTGGTAAAGAGAACGACCGACCATTACTGGAAATTATTCCAGATCAGGCTAACCCGGAACCATCTGCTATTTTACAAAATGAAGATGTAATGGCTAATCTTGAAATGTGGCTAAACCAGTTAGATGACAAACAACGTCAGGTTGTGGTTCGTCGTTTTGGCTTGCATGGTTATGAGCGTACAACGCTGGAAGAGGTAGGGCGTGAATTAGGTGTAACACGTGAACGTGTTCGTCAAATTCAAATGGATGCACTACGTCACTTGCGTAAAATTCTGGAAAGCCACGGTTTCTCAGAAGAGTTATTGCTTAACGACTAATATTGAATAACTAATAACTATAATCGTTGTAATATTATGGGGGGGCTTTTGCCTCCCTTTTTTATTTGTATCTTAAATTGTGGCGTATTAAGTGTTTGTACAGTCATAATTGAGTTTCATCAGTTAAGCGCCCTTCATATATATTTGCCCAGTCATCAGGGTGGTTTTTTACCACGCCAAGCTCAGTTTCTTTTTTTAAAATAGTATTTACAAAAAAAAATTGTTTTTAAATTTGTTATCTATAAATGTTGTGCCATAATTCCTAGACATCGAAATATTAGTGATGTAATGGAATTACAATAATGAGCAAAAAATATGCAAAGGGGATTTATGAATATTAAACTTTCAACACAAAAAACAATGCTTTTTACAGCATGTGCAGCTGGCGTCTTAATGATGGCGGGTTGTTCTGATAGTAATAACGCAGTTGTTCCACCTTCAACCAATCTCTATAGCCTGAATGCTTCTGGCGGCGTCGGCGGCTCTGATGGTGGCTCAGGTGGTGATGCTGACTATCTTCAAGTTGAAAGATATGGTGTCGGCGATATCGTACTAACTAACAAGGTAGATGTCTTAACAAGCACAACGTCCAGAGAGCTGGAAATTCCAACAACGACAGTAGTTGATACCAGTGCATTCACGCCAAGAGATCTGACCGGTTTGGGTGATGAGGGTGACGTACCAATGATGGTCACTGCTGACACTACCATTAGTGTGCTTACTTCCGGTGATGCCAAACCAGCGGCAGGAACTTATTACCAGGTGCTGAATGATGATCGTATCTATGTTTCCGACGGCACTGGCACGCTACCAACCGGAGATGATGTTGTAACTGGCATCAATATCGCTTCAGGTGCAACCCTGACACTCGGTTTGAACAGAACAACTTTTACTCGAGTAAACCTTGTTAATGACATGATCAACCATGGTGTGCTGACCAAGATCGAGTCCTCAGCCACTGTTAGGGGTGGTTTAGATATTAATCCATCGTCTTATATTGCAACCGGTAATGTTAATAATCAGGGTACTCAGGACGCACAAGAGGGTGGTTATGTAGATATTGATGCTGATTACGCCGTATTTAATCAGGGCGATATCAACGCCAGTGGTTCAGACACGACTACGGCTGCAACCAGTGCAGGGAGTGCCGATCGTATTCAACTTAATGGAAACATGATTGAAAATACCGGTAATTTAACTGCAACTGGTGGTGCTGCGACTGACGGTTTTGGTGGAGATGCAGACTATATTGGGCTGTACTCTCAATGGGGTAATACCTATAGCAGCGGTGCGCTAGATGTTCATGGTGGTAATGGCTCAGCAGGTGGCGGAGATGGCGGTTACATTGAAGTTTATTCTGAAGAAACCGGTGACAGTGGTGAGCTGAAAGTTAGCGGTACTTTTTCAACATTCGGCGGTGATTCCACTGGTGGAAGTGGAGGTAATGCTGATTATGTCTATCTGTATGCTGAAGGTGCGGATATTAGTTCAAGTGCAACCATTAATAGCTACGGTGGTGATACCACTGATCCGACCAGTAATGGCGGACAAGGTGATTATTTTGAAATTTATTCTGAGGAAGACACATTCTATAATGCCAACGATGATACTGCTGTAGGTGACATTCGAGTTACTGGCAATATCAATACTTCTGGTGGTGATGCAGTCGCGACAGGCACTGGTAATGGCGGTGACGCTGGTTATGTTTATGTTTATCAATATCCGAATAGCCAACCAGAAATCGAGAGCAGTGTTAAGTTTATGGGTTATGACGGCATCAATATTTCAGGTGGTAATGGAAACACTGGTGGTGATGGTGATGGTCTTCAGTTATATATCTATGATGAGAACTCTGATAACAGCATCGATTACGCACGTGGCAGTATTTATAATGATCTGGCGGTAGATGCAACTGGTGGTGATGTAGTAGCGACTGATCCTGCGATATCTGCATCGGCAGGTAATGGTGGTTATCAATATTTTGAAACACCTTATGATCAGGGTGCAAGCTTTCCTGATAGCCTGATGGTTGTTAACACCGGTAATATTGATATGTCTGCAGGAAGTGGCTCTATCAATAATACGAATAACAGTAATTCACGTAGTGGAGGTGTCTACATGTGGGGTTACAACGGCGTTGAAAACACGGGTAACCTGACAGCTAACGGTGGAAATGATGTTGCAACCGATGGCGGCACAGATGGTTATGGTGGTTATGCAGATGATATAGAAATGTATAGCGATCGTGGTGCGATAGCCAATAGCGGCGCTATTACTGCCAACGGTGGTGATGCTGAATACGATGCTGGGTATGGTGCAGATATTTACCAGTATGGTGCTAGCGTAGCTAACTCGGGCGATATCAGTGCTAATGGTGGTAATGCGACTGCAACACTGGCAGGTTCTACGGGTGGTGATGGTGGCTGGATTGAACTGCACTCTCCGAGCTACGCTAATTCAACTAATAGTGGTGCAGTGTCTTACACAGGTGGAACCGGTGAAACGGCTGGTGACGAAGGCGCATTTGTTGTTGCCGGTTTGTGTACAGGTGCTGACTGCTAAAGCTAGTGAAACTTCAGCAAGTTTTGATGGTTAGTGCCAGTTTTTGTATGTGTACTAACTGCAAATTTGCTGTCGTTACTCTGTAACATTTCATGGGGCAGGTTCTCTGCCTCATGATTTATTTACTAATATTTTTTACTACGGTATATTTTACCTTCTTCTTATAGTGAATTTCTATTATGTTTAAATACGTGACTATCGGCCTGTTATGGCTGGTGAGTACTTTAGTGTGTGCGGCAACGCCACAGAATAGTGTCGTTATTTATGATGCTGAAAAAGATTTACTGAGTATTCAGGCAAAACAGGCTTCTCTTAAAGCCGTGCTTGGACAAATTACCTTACGCACTGGTGTTGAAACACTAATGAGCCCGGGTGCGGAACAGAGAGTTGATGCGGACATTGGTCCGTTGGCAATGGAGCGAGCACTTAAACAGTTACTTAAAGGTATTGATCATGTGGTTATTTATGGTGGTGCTTCTCAACAGGGCTCACCACTGGTAACACGGCTGGAAGTTTTACCCAAAGGTGAAGATGCTGAGCGAGGCTTAATGCCGGTGATCAATATTATGAATGAAGCCAGTCTACAGGCTGTTTATCGACCAACACCGGAAATATTTAATATTGCACAGCAGCGCTGGCAGGAAAGAGTTGCCCGTTTGCCAGAGGAAAAACGTCTGCAGGTTACTGCGCGTTATGATGAAAAAATGGCGGCTGCGAAACAGCGTCAGAAGCGCAAGGATAAACGCAAGGCAGAACATGAGCGCCGAAAGCAGGCACATCAACTTAAGAAACAAAAGCGTGATGAAGCGCTCAAGGCGTCTGATCCGGAATTTTATGAACAACGTATGCAGAGGCGAGAAGAAATTAGAGCCGCCAGAGGAAATTCTCTTGAGTAAAGCACTTGAATAGGGACTACTCTTTCGAGTTTTTCTTAATGGCTAATATTGAATAACGAATAACTATAATCGTTGTAATATTGGGGGGGCTTTTGCCTCCCTTTTTTATTGGCTATTATAAAATGATGCCAGCTAAAACAGATCGATCTTCTGATACCAGTACATTATAAGTTCTACAGGCTGCCTGAGAGTCCATAAACTCGACGCCTATACCCATATCAATTGCCGGTGCATAACTGGCGGGGTGTGGAAACACTAAAGAAGATCCCGTGCCAATTATTATTAATTCGGGCTTATGTTGTAAGAGCTCATGCCAGTGTTCGGGTTTCATTTCGTCTATATGTGAAATAACCCAGTCATCTATCAGTAAATGACTGCTGATTATCAGGCTCTTGTTATAGGTCTTATTGTTCACATCAATTGTTGTTTCTGTGAATGAACGTATGACATTGGTTCCTATTGCATAGTCTTCGCTGAACTTCATATTATTGATTACTCTTGAGTGTTCGTTTTATAACGGCGTCATCATAGGTTTAATCATCAGCTAAGCTCTACATAAATACCAGTGAATGTGGAAACTGAAACCATTTCCCTATATTATCCATCCCAACTAAAAGAAACAATATAAGTCAGTTCGATCTGGCTGCGGAGTAATAATAAATGCAACCCGTCAAAATCGGTTTAATGGGCCTGGGAACAGTAGGTGGTGGTACCGCTACTGTTTTAATTAGAAATTGTGAAGAGATTGCTCGTCGAGTGGGTCGTAAGCTGGAGGTTGTGCATGCTGCCGCTCGTGATATTGCAGATCAGACTATTCTAGACGGCTCAAAAGTGAAACTGTCAGATGATGCGGCAAGTGTGGTAAGTGACCCTGATGTTGATATCGTCGTTGAGTTAATTGGCGGTTACTCACCGGCTAAAGAACTGGTTTTACAGGCGATTGAAAATGGTAAACATGTGGTTACCGCCAATAAAGCCCTGATTGCAATGCATGGTGCTGAAATATTTAAAGCGGCAGAGGCTAAAGGCGTTATTGTTGCTTATGAAGCAGCTGTTGCAGGTGGTATTCCTATTATTAAAGCTATTCGTGAAGGTTTGTCTGCGAATCAGATTGAATGGGTTGCGGGTATTATAAATGGTACCGGTAACTTTATACTTACCGAAATGCGTGATAAGGGCCGTGACTTTGATGATGTATTAAAAGAAGCACAAGCATTAGGTTATGCAGAAGCGGATCCAACGTTTGATGTTGAAGGTATTGATGCGGCTCATAAGTTAACTATTCTAGCCTCGCTTTCATTCGGTATACCTTTACAGTTTGATAAGACCTTTACAGAAGGTATAAGTAAGATCACCCGCGAAGATGTTAATTTTGCAGAAGAGTTGGGTTACCGAATCAAACATTTAGGTATTGCTCGTAAAACGGACAAGGGTATTGAGATGCGTGTGCATCCTACGCTTATTCCTGAAAAGCGTTTAATCGCTAATGTAGACGGTGTAATGAATGCGGTTTTAGTTAAAGCCGACGCCGTTGGGCCGACACTATATTACGGCGCCGGAGCGGGTGCTGAGCCAACGGCTTCAGCAGTTGTGGCAGATCTGGTCGATGTAGCAAGAGCGATGGACTCAGATGTAGAAAATCGTGTTGCAATGCTGGGATTCCAGCCCGCATCCTTGCAGGACACACCGGTCGTATCAACCGATGAATTTGAAACTTCATATTATGTACGTTTATTAGCAGACGATCGCCCGGGTGTATTGGCCGATGTTACACGTATCTTTGCAGACAATGATATCTCAATAGAAGCGGTGATTCAGAAAGAGCCAGAAGAAGGGCAAACTCGGGCATGTCTGATTATGATGACATCATTAATTAGTGAGAAAAATATGTCTCAGGCGGTAGCGAAAATTGAAGCACTTGATTCAATTGAAGGTGACGTGGTTAAGATTCGTCTGGAGCATCTTGATTAATTATTAGTAATACTTAAAACTTAGATTGTTTAAAAGCCGTAAGCTATAACTTAGTTTACGGCTTTTTTATTTTCTCAGGCTGACTATAATATTAAAAACATTGCACAACTTGAAATTCAGCTATATCGTATAAACCATTCTTAAGCCAATTCAGGACTATCTAAAATGAAAATAAAAGCAGCTGTTGCATGGGAAGCAAAAAAACCTCTATCGATTGAGATGATTGATATTGAAGGGCCTAAAGAAGGAGAGGTTTTATTAAAAGTAATTGCTTCCGGTGTTTGTCATACAGATGCATTTACTTTATCGGGAAATGACCCGGAAGGTGTTTTTCCAGTAGTCTTAGGCCATGAAGGTGGCTGCGAAGTTGTTGAATGTGGTCCCGGAGTTAAAGACCTGAAACCGGGTGATCACGTTATACCTTTGTATATTCCTGAATGCGGTGAATGTGAATATTGTCATTCACCAAAAACAAATCTATGTCAGTCTATCGCGTCTACTGTATGGACTGGTTTTATGCCAGATGGCACGCGCCGTTTTTCTATGAATGGTAAACCCATATATCATTACATGGGGTGCTCTACATTTGCGGAGTATACAGTTGTACCTGAGATTGCTCTGGCTAAAATTAATAAAGCGGCGCCATTAGAAAAAGTCTGTTTATTAGGTTGTGGTGTAACAACCGGTATTGGTGCAGTGATTAATACGGCAAAAGTTGAAGCGGGTTCTACGGTTGCAATTTTTGGCTTGGGTGGAATTGGTCTTTCCTGTATTCAAGGTGCTGTCATGGCAAAAGCAGAACGTATTATTGCAATTGATATTAATCCTGATAAATGGCCAATTGCAAAAGCGTTAGGTGCGACAGATTTTATTAATCCGAATGAACTAAGTGGCAGTGTCACAGAAGCTGTTGTTGAAATGACAAACGGTGGTGTCGATTATTCTTTTGAATGTATTGGTAATGTTCATGTCATGCGTGAAGCACTTGAGTGTACACATATGGGTTGGGGTGTATCAACCGTTATAGGTGTAGCAGGTGCGGGTCAGGAAATTTCTACACGACCTTTTCAGCTGGTTGTCGGTCGCACCTGGAAGGGTTCAGCTTTTGGTGGTGTTAAAGGGCGAACAGAACTACCCGGGTACGTTGACCGTTATATGAATGGTGAAATTGAGCTGGATAAAATGGTGACCCACAGCATGCCGCTTGAAGATATTAATCGAGCATTTGATTTAATGCACAGTGGTGAAAGTATTCGCTCAGTAATTATTTTTTAGAGTTAAACAAATGAAAGAAATTGAAAGCGTAAAAGAATTTGGTGGCTGGTTAAATCGTTATGAGCATCAGTCAGATAGTTGTAATTGTAAAATGACTTTTTCTGTTTATTTGCCGCGGCAGGCAGAGACAGAAAACGTCCCCGTTGTTTACTGGTTGTCCGGGCTTACCTGTACAGACGATAATGTTCGCACTAAAGCAGGTGCGCAACGTTATGCGGCTGAACTAGGTTTGGCACTGGTAATGCCAGATACCAGTCCACGTGGTGATGATGTTGCAGATGATGCAGAGCGATATGACCTGGGAAAAGGCGCTGGTTTTTATGTTAATGCAACGCAAGCTCCGTGGTCTGAACATTATCAGATGTATGATTATGTAACATCGGAATTACCCGCATTAATTGAAGAAAATTTTCCTGTATTAAGTAATGTAAAATCAATTCTTGGTCACTCTATGGGCGGGCATGGTGCATTAATTTGTGCCATAAAAGAAGTGGGTGGTTATCGTTCTGTTTCCGCTTTTTCACCTATTTGCCATCCGATTAAATCACCCTGGGGTGAAAATTGTTTTAGTCATTATTTAGGTGACGATCAGGCGTTGTGGAAAAAATATGATGCAACAGAGTTAATAAAATCGGGATGCCCGCTAATACCTGTTTTAATTGATCAGGGAACCGATGATGAGTTTCTAGCAGAACAGTTGTTTCCAGAAGACTTACAGCAGGCTTATGCAGAGAGGGGTGGTTCAATCGAACTTAGAAAACAACCGGGTTATGATCATAGTTATCACTTCATTGCTACGTTTATTGGTGAGCACCTTGCTTATCACGCTGCAGCATTACGAAAATAAAACTCAATTTTTTACTGTTTTCACTGATGATGATTAGTGAAAAAATTAATCGTTAAAGTTGTTCAATATAATTATTAAATAAGTCATGCCAATTCGCTGGCATACTAACCTGATGAGTTTGTTTTAAAATATCAATATACTCAGAGCGGGATATCATCTGTGCACCTAGTCGTTCAAGATGCTCAGTATAAACCTGAGAGTCGATGAGTTTGAATCCATTGAGCTGCAAGAACTGACATAAATGCACCAGAGCAATTTTCGAGGCATTACTTTGTTTGCTAAACATAGATTCACCACAAAATACCTGTCCTGTATGAATACCATATAGACCACCTACCAGTTCGTCTCCATTCCAGCATTCAACACAATGTGCATGACCTGCATGGTGCATATCAATATATGCCCGTCGCATTTCATCGGTTATCCAGGTGCCAGGCTGGTCTTTACGGGGCTGACTGGCACAAATTGAAATTACCTGTTCAAAAGCCGTATCCATACGGATCTCGAAATTATTATTTCTTACGTTTTTACCTAAACTTCGGCTGATTTTTATCTGTTCGGGGCGTAATACAAAGCGCGGGTCAGGTGCCCACCATAAAATTGGTTCACCTTCGCTGTACCAGGGGAAAATGCCTTCCCTGTATGCTCGAACCAGCCTTTCTATAGACAGGTCGCCACCGGCTGCTAATAAACCCTCAGGTTCATCAAGGGAGGTTTCCACAGCGGGGAAAGCGGAAGATGATTCGAGTCGTAACCATTGTAATGAGATCATTAGCGAAGTTTAAGAGAACTGCTACACTCAGACAATAACTATGATTGTTTTAAGGTAAGTTAAATGCAGGAAAAATCTTTAGCTGAGCTTTCTGTGCTGATGGTTGAGCCATCCAGATCACAGGCAAAATTTATTCATCGTGAATTAAAAGCAGCAGGTATAACTCATTTTGATATAGCCATTGATGGTGAGTCTGCGATGCAGACTATGTCAGATTATAAGCCGGATTTAGTGATTAGCGCCATGCATCTCCCCGATATGACGGCGACCGAGTTAGTGCATAAAATGCGTGATGATGAATACTTGATGGATGTTTCATTTATGCTTATTTCCAGTGAAACCGGTTTTGATTATATTGATCCTATTCGACAGGCAGGTGTAACAGGCATATTACCTAAACCGTTTAAATCTGAGCAATTAAAAAGAGGTTTGTATAATACTCTTGATATTTTAAATCCCGATGCACTGGATTTAGGTGAGTTTAATGTAGAAGATTTAAGAGTATTAATTGTTGATGATAGTACGATGGCGAGAAATCATATAAAAAGGGTTTTAAAAGGTCTGGGCATCGAAAACATAACAGAAGCGGATGATGGTGCTAATGCAGTGCCGTTACTTGACGAGCAATTTTTTGATTTTGTGGTGACTGATTACAATATGCCGAAAATGGATGGTAAAGCTTTATTGCAGCATATTAGAAGCAGTAGTAATCAGCGATCAATACCCGTTTTGATGGTTACCTCTGAAGGTAATCAGGGTAATCTTGCCGCAGTTGAACAGGCTGGCGTATCTGGTATTTGTGATAAGCCATTTGAAAGTGATACGGTGCGTGCGATGATTCACAGAATGATGTCGGATGTTTAAATTATAGTCATAAGTCAATAGCCACAAGTCGTTAGTCGTTAGTCTTACGACTATCTTTAATGTACAATTCTTCAGTCATTAGAATTCGAACCCCTCATAATAATGCGTAAACACATCAAGACTTCCGGCCGTTGGCTAATTTCACATAAAGACTGGAAAGCTCATTTAGTATTCATGTTAGGGGGTGCTGCGGTTGGTTTGGTCGCCGTATTTATGGCCGTGTCTAGTGAATGGGCCAATCACACCTTTTTTCAGGTAGTAGAAAAAAATCATTACCTGCCGTTTATTATATCCCCCTTAGGTTTTATTTTAATTGTTTACCTCACCCGAAAATATTTTCCAGGTGCTGAAGGCAGTGGTATTCCCCAGGTTGTCGCAACACTCGAACTAGGACATGAAAAAGAAAGAAGTGTACTGCTGACAATGCGCATTGCTTTTGGCAAAGTCATGTTATGTATTCTTGGTTTACTCAGTGGTGCATCAATTGGTCGAGAAGGTCCAACTGTTCATGTCGGTGCGGCGATTATGTTTTCATTGCGTCGTTTTGTGCGCTTTCGAATTTATGATATGGAACGTGTGTTAATTATAGCGGGGGGTGCAGCGGGTGTGGCGGCCGCATTTAATACACCCTTAGCTGGTATTGTATTTGCGATAGAAGAATTAAGTCGATCATTTGAAGTGCGCACAAGGGGTTTAATGCTGGCAGGTGTAATGGTGGCGGCTATTGTTGCGATTGCGATTTTAGGTGATTACACTTATTTTGGCAGTACCAGTGCAACCATTGAGTTAGAAAATGCGGTAGTACCGGTTTTAGTGTGCGGCATTGTCTGTGGTTTGTTGGGTGGTATATTTAGTTTAATGTTAATTCATGGCAGCAGACTGGTGTCGCCTTTTAGAAGCCAAAACCCATATGTGGTTGCTGGTTTATGTGGCTTAGCTTTAGCGTTTATTGGTTTTTATTCAGGCAGTTTAACTTATGGCAGTGGATATGAAGAAGCTAAAGCGATTATGGCAAATACCGGTGAGATTGGTGCAGATTACGGTTACTTAAAATTACTATCAACTTTTGTATCTTATTTAAGTGGCATTCCGGGAGGTATTTTCGCACCTTCTCTTGCAACCGGTGCAGGAATAGGTGTACATATTTCTGACTGGTTAATTAATTATCCCTACGGTGCTATTATTTTATTTGCAATGGTGGGTTACTTTGCAGGCGTTGTGCAGGCTCCTATAACGGCATTTGTTATTGTTATGGAAATGACAGATCAGCATGAGTTAATTATGCCTTTAATGGTAACAGCATTTATTGCGACGGGTATTTCAAAGTCTATTTGTAAAACGCCAATTTATACAACGCTGGCGGATAATTTTTTACCTGATGATAAAAAAATATTTGGTAAAAAGGATTCAGTTAATTAAATTTATTATACTGATAACAGATGTGAAAGCTGAAGAAAATTAAAAGGTTAAAAGACGTTAAATTATCCCGGTACAGGAACCGGGAATAATTAATTATTTGCTTTTGATTTTATTATTAGCGTAGTGTTTATGGTCTTCTTAATT
>Ga0316205_10003001_pt1 | contig 16531 bp, 18 predicted proteins | sample 3monthpyrite_MG_FD_204941 | JGI IMG/M metagenome (GOLD analysis project Ga0316205, IMG submission 204941) | Microbial mat bacterial communities from mineral coupon in-situ incubated in ocean water Damariscotta River, Maine, United States -... | ecosystem: Environmental > Aquatic > Marine >... | reverse complement strand
GTAACAACCGCCAGATTCAGGCTAATAACAACCCATCCCTTGATATGAATCTCCCGGCCAGTGTGACAGGGGATTCACAACCAGTAAATAACCAAAATCAAATCATTGGCGCCGTTGTTACCGGCTCACACCAAGTTGTTAGCGCGGTCGATTCCGGTACAGGCCAACCCTGTATTCACCTCGGAGTGGATCAGGATGATCCTTTCCGTAATGGTTATCAAATAACAAAATTACTGGTATCTGCGGTCGCAACCTGGACATGTATTGCCGACGTTTTGATCGATGTTTCAACTTACCTACCAAACGATGGGCAAATATACGAAACGAATAATGATAAATCATCAGACAATTATGATCGTGAAGATCCTACACATTATAGTGTAACCAGTGATTCTGAAACACAAACCACCATTCGTCTTTATTATGATTATGATCGTCAGACACCTCCGCAGGTTGGAGAAGATCCACAGTTTTTTATTTCATGGAACACAACTTCTCATGACAATATTGATGGCCGATTGATTATTGATGGTCTGAAAGTAAATCCTGAAGACCGCAAGGAAGAAGACCCCACCATGATGCGCATGGATTTTAACTATACCTCTACTGAAAAAAATGCTGATATCTTTATGCAGTTTGATAATGGAAATCCCTGGGCTGAAGGATTCCGTATACATGTCAAAAAAGACCTTACTGCAAATCCTCTACGTGACGTTTTTCTTGCGCGTGGTCTAATTAAAATGAAAGCTCAGTTCCTTCCGGTAAATAATATCTCTGAAATTCCGAATGTTCAGATGTTTACTGTTTCAGACAGCTTTGGTAATGGTGCAGCTATTGCCGAATTCCAGGATGTCTCTTTGCCGCTCGAATTAAATGCAACAAGTAATAATCACCTAGGTAATTTTTTATTTACTAAAAACGATGTTTACTACTTCGACTATGACTCTGACTGGGACTATATCAATAAAACCATAACACTGTCAGAATTCCGCGGCGGCCGTACTACTCCAGTTACTGGTGGCACCTGGATTCCTTTCGATCCCTCACTCGATGTAATCATTTCCGGACTGGCTCTTGATACAAATTACTTTACTGGAATCCTGTGTGCCAATATTGGTGATGACTGTAATGAATTGCTAAATGCGGTCTTTCATGACGGATTTGCCGGCCAGGAACAAAATCAGGGCAGCGATCCGATGGACTGGCGCAGTGCAATTCTTGCACAACCTGACTACCTGGATAGTATTTATCCAAATGGCGCAAGCTGGGATGGTGCATTCGATTACAGCTACCTACCTTCACTTTAATAATCAAAAAGAAATATTGTAATGCAACTACCCGACATCTTTTAAGGATGTCGGGTCTTATCCTGAAGCGGTATTGATATGAATAAATTTGTCCACTCCAAATATAGAATGCTCATTACGATTGCTTTACTTTTTATGTTATTCGAAGGATTTTCCTTCTCATATGTCAGACAACACTCTAGTGATGCCGGTTTTAACCATCACACCAGGGTACATGTCATGCATTATTACTATGATGCGCTGGGTGACATTAATGCTGTTAATACCGCACTGATGTACGTACATTGGCCGATATTAAAAGCCGAAGGATTATTAACAAACCGCAGTATTTCTATGCTACATCGTTATACCAATATAGAAGTTCATCGTTCCCCTGAAAATGGTCATAAAAATATACGCTATCCACAAAAAACGATCTTCTAACTATATCCTGCCAAAAAACCTTTTTACCTAATACCTTTAAATACATGCCTCAGTTGCTATATTTACTGTATGACTCAGGATAAAAGGCATGACCAGTTTCACTATTAGTTCTGACGGGATTAATGCTCAACGACTAAAGGGCGATAATCGCACCCCGGGAACGGCTTTGGCTGTATCTCCCGTTTTTGCATCACGTGGATTGCACAAGTCAGTCGGCGCACCAAAATCACCTCAATCACTTAAAGTTCAACAACGTATTGCTAAGCGCCGATTTACCGAGCGTCGACGGCGACTCGATCGACGACTGCGGGATCGCCGCGTTCGTGATATGCCTGTACTACTCGATACACGCAACTATCGTGAACGAAGAACGGGATTTCAACGTGCTGTAAACCAAAAAGAACGTCATGACTTCACACAGCATGGCATTGACGTCACCGTTTAGCCTCTCTCAATAGAATATACCAGCTACCACCAACCCAAATATTATCTGTTACTCATCATTAAACAAATTTGTAATAAATTATGACTTGTAACCAATCCGTCACTTAACTTACCAACAGATGTAACATCCTGTCATTACTCTTCAGAATCTATTAGGTCTGGAGGTATCTATGTCTGCGCATCTCAATTTACCGCACAAGTATAATCCGTTCTTACTTGATGATCTTTTCCGCTTTTCAGAAAAAAACCTGCCTGGACGTATGGCCTTACATGCTTGTAGAAAAGCGCTGGGATTGCAATATCTTGCACAAGAATACAATAAATTACCAAGTGGCTATGCACCTCGAGATTTTGTAAAACAATCTTTCAGTACCCTAAAGCTCGACTATAAGCTACTCAGTGGCTCACTGGAAAATATTCCTGAAACTGGTGCAACCTTTGTTATTGCCAATCATCCTTTTGGTGGTATCGAAGGAATGTTGATGATTGATGTGTTATTACAACGACGTAGTGATGTTCGCATCATCGCCAACAAATTCATCAAACGAATTCCAGAAATTGCTGACTTATTTATTGGTGTTAATCCATATGGAGGCAATGACGCAATCCACGAAAATACGTCATCTATACGCGAAGGGCTTCGTTGGCTGCAACAAGGTGGCGTTCTGGTTATGTTCCCGGCTGGTGATGTTTCCTCGATACACTTCAATGACATGGCAATTAATGATGGTGCCTGGGCAAACTCAGTTGCTCGCATGGCCATGAAGACCAGGGCCAACGTTGTACCAGTACATTTTGAAGGTTATAACAGCATGGCATTTTACCTTGCGAGTTTGATACATCCTGTACTAAAAACGGCCATGCTTGCACGTCAGATCATTAACAAACGCGGCAAAACTATTCGCTTGCATATTGGTAAAACCGTAACTCATGATCGGTTAAAAAAACTGAGAACTGACACGGAAAGAGTAGCTTACTTACGTTTACGATCCTACCTCCTTGCGAACAAACAAAACCGAATCGATACTGGCAGATCAAAAAGTAACTCCATCTCCTTTCAACCCCAACAAAGTATTGTTAACCCATTTAATAAGGAAGTACTTGAACGAGAAATACGCTCTCTACCCACTAAGCAATTACTTCAAGAATCAGGAAATCTACAGGTTTTCCATGCCAAATCACATCAAGTTCCAAATATACTTAACGAAATCGGGCGTTTACGTGAAATCACTTTTCGTGCAATTGGCGAAGGTACTGGTAAAGAAGTTGACCTGGATATCTTCGATTCCTTTTATAGCCATTTGTTCTTATGGGACAAGATTGAACATGAAATAATCGGTGGCTATCGGTTAGGCCTGACTGATGAGATAATTTATAAGTATGGACGTAAAGGCCTTTATACTAACTCGTTATTCAAATTCAAGCGCGGTTTTATACAAAACATATATCCAGCTATAGAACTCGGGCGTTCTTTTGTCCGGCCTGAATATCAGCGAAATTTTGCCCCATTAATGCTCCTATGGAAAGGAATTGGATCTTTTGTTGCCAGCCATCCGCAATATGCTACCTTATTTGGACCCGTTAGTATCAGTAATGACTATTCTCTTGCTTCTCAAAAACTGTTAATTGAATATCTACAAAACTATAATGTTGAACAGCGACTAAAAAAACTGGTGCATCCAAGAAATCCTTGTTTTGTTAAATCAAAAAAATCAAATATTGTTAAACTTAATCAACCTAAAACTTTAGATGAAGTTTCTGATATCATTTCCGATATAGAACCGGATTCTAAAGGCGTTCCGATACTGATTAGGCAGTATCTCAAGCTTGGCGGCAAAATACTGGGGTTTAATCTCGATAAGGATTTTGCTAATGCGATTGATGGATTAATTCGTGTTGATTTACGTGAAACTAATCCACGTATCCTCCGTAAGTATATGGGACATGATGAAGCACAGAATTTTCTTAAATGGCACAATAACGCAAACAGTAAGACAGGCTAAACATTAGTAGAAACAAGGACGTTTCCTTATTTAAAAGTGTTTTTTTAAATAAGTATCGATTGCATGCATGGCAGGTTGATGATTGTTTACAATATTATCGATTAATTGAAATAATGGATATTTATTGAATTTGAACAAATGATGGGTTTTGACCATCTCTAATGTATGTACACCTTCACCCCGGATCTCATTATAATCCCCTCTTGCCAATTTACGCCCAAGCTCATGATGATGTGAATCTTCACTGGTCGCCGTTGTAATCAAATCGCCAATACCGGCAAGATCGTATGGACTACCTGGTTGACCACCCATAAACTGTACAATCTGATCCAGTTCCTTTAGCGATGCAGAAGCCAGAAAACCTCGCATATTGTCACCAAGCTGTAATTCATCAGCCATACCAAAAATCATAGCATAAACATTTTTCAGTATGACCGACCAGCTTATTCCCGTTATATCATTTGTATGAGTCAAGTAGAGTTGTGATTCCTTAAACACCTGTTTTACAGTATTAAACGCATTTGAATTTCGACATCCTGACTGTGCAAAAGCGTATCGATTTGCACAAATTTCTTCGGAAATCATTGGTCCATAAAGTAAGGCAAAATCATATTCATTATTTAATAACTCACTGAAAATCTCACTTGCGGTATTACCGGATTCATCCAGCCCTTTCGCAATACTGATACAAAGACATTGTTTGTGTAGAAATGGCTTAATCCGCGTAATAATTTCACGATGAGGGATAACAGGTAAGCAAAACAGGATGATATCGGCATCAGGGACAAGTTTTTCCAGTGATACTGGCTGTATATTTTCAGTCTGTCTTCTAACCCAGACTGACAGTTGGTGCTTTTCACCCAGCAAATATGCCATGGCGTGACCCATTTCACCGTATCCAAGAATCAGAATCCTGAAAGATTTATTCATGACTGTCATCAAACCAGGTAAATCATTTTACTCACCTCTTACTGTGGAAGGTATAAAACAGGACTTTTTACTCCTAGGTAAACCCCAAGCTGCTATTTTAAACAGAATTCGTAAGGCTAAATTACTGCGAACACTTAAACGGCTTAATAAGATAATAAACTTAACCGTTTTGCGTGATATTTTAATATTTTGACCTGAATTAAACCGTTTACTTTTATAAATTTTTCTCAGGGTAAACAACGCCATACCTATCGCGAACAGGCAGAAGTTACGTATACCGGTTTCATGCCTGGGAATCATCAAAGTATAGTCAAGAGCTTCATAAAGTCTCTGATGTGCTACACCGATTAGCTCATTGAGCCCATCGGTAAAAGCTCTACTATTTGTACCGGGCGACAATGTAGCGAGATCAAAACCATAATTTTCAAATTCAGCACGAGGTAACCAACATGCTCCACGTTCCTGATCGGCCCAGACATCCTTTATGATGTTCGTCATTTGCAGTCCCTCACCAAAACAGGTGGATAATTTCATTAATACATCCTGCTTTACTTTAATTTCAGACGAATAGTTACAATACAACTGGGTAAGCATTTCACCCACAACACCGGCAACGTAATAGCAATAACGCGTGACTTCTCTCATATCCTGCAAACCACAGCTAGTATCCAGCTCCTGATAATGCATCATGCCTTCCCCCATGATCTGCACACACGTCAGCAGGGCACCTTGTTGCTCCGCGTTAAACCCGTGAGTAATTTTGATAACCTCGGGTGCATATTGAATAAGTTTTTTTTCAGCAGGAATAGTGACATCCGACAAGAGGGGTAAAAGTGCGCAGGAAAATTCAGAGGCATCTTCTTTACCTTCTACAACACGAATAAATTGTGTGGCAAAGTGTTTTTTCTGCTCAAGATTAAGGCCAGAATCGTCTTCTATGCAATCAATAATCCGGCATAGCAGGTAGCCATTTGAGACAGCCGGGCGCAGCTTGTCTGGCAAAGCAGGTATTGTTAGGGCAAATGTACGAGATACCCCTAACAGGAAATACGCCTGTAAAGCTTCACTGGAGTCAAAACGTGATTTTCTTTCAGAATCATTCATTCAATTGAGTGTGATGTACCCTTAACCCTGTTAAACTTATTTTTTGCATTATACGAGATGCGGCTATCTCCTACCAGAGATAACGTTATGCTGAAGATTATGCCTGACTCTCAATAAAACAATATATTGTTTCTTACAGTTTCTGTAATATTAACAAACGGATTTTAAATAATTACGAATCATTTTTATCATGAAATACATTAAACGTTATACAATCACAGGCTTAATTTTATTTGTTTCCGCATGTGCGTCCACATTCGATTCTACTTTTGACTACAATCGTGACGTCGATTTCTCTACCTTGAAAACCTATAATTGGGTTCAGGAACCTAAAAGAAGCGAGCAAAAACAACAAACCAATATATTGATTAAACAGGCGGTTTCGGCAGAGCTGGATAAAAAGGGCTTACAACAATCCCCTACTAAAGCAGATTTTGCAATCGCACTTTATTTTGGTTCAAAAAATAAAATTACGCGTAAAAGTGGATCAACACGGCTGTATTACTATGGCAAATCGGGTGGCGATGCTTATAACATCAGTGACGATCGACAAGGAAGCCTGACCATTGATTTTTTTGAACCCAGCAGTAAAAAGTTTATCTGGCGAGGTACAACTCAGGCTGAACTTAAAGGTGTCAATACCGAGGAAGAACGTATCAATATAATAAATGGAGCTGTCAAATCCATTTTACAAAATTTCCCTCCACCCGTAAAAAAATAACCAAAATGTGCGACAAACTACCTTTTAAACAATTAATGCCAACCAGTTCGCTAACTGCTAATCACTTCACATACCCAAAACTGAATACGTTCTAAACTATTTAAGAAACTTAATTTCTTTTAGTAAAAGCTTTATGGGCCTGCTTTCCAGACTCTCTTACCGTTTTAGAAGACGACGTTATCGCCGAACAACTGTCGCTTCACGCCTGAGGAAAATCACCTCATGGTCGCTTCGTATTTTCTTGCTACTATTGATAATTGATATCGCCTATTTGTATTCCATCTGGCCAAACTGGAACCAATTTTCACTGGGTAAACAGACAAAATCCAGGTTTATCAAAGCCTATGAACAAAAGCGCATTCAAGATCAGAGTTTGCCAAAACTACGCTGGAAACCCGTCCCACATAGTTGGATACCTGCGCATGTACGTCGCGCTGTCATTGTTGCTGAAGATGCACGCTTCTATTCACACATTGGAGTCGACCCTATTGCCTTACAGGATGCGATGCAATACAACCTGGAAAATATGGAGATAAAATATGGTGCCAGTACGCTTTCACAACAAACCATCAAGAATATGTATTTTAGTACTTCACGAAATCCACTGCGTAAATGGCATGAATTAGTGTTAACACTCGCAATGGAACATCGAGTGAGTAAAAAGAGAATCATCACCACCTACCTCAATATTGCTGAGTTTGGCAAAGGAATTTACGGTATCGAGGCTGCAGCACAAGCATATTGGAACACTAGTACAGCTGCATTAACACCATGGCAAGCTGCACAGCTTGCTGCCAGCTTACCGAGCCCGGTAAAACACAACCCCGCAACGCGCAGTAAGTCATTTCTAAGGCGGGCAAAACGCACTTACAAGCGCATGTAATCCTGAACTGTTACTTGCCGCTCAGCCTTACTCCTGTTACCTTTTCCATCTAAATTTCTACTTTCATAAAATGGACGACACTCATGAACTACAGCTCACGATTACTTTTTATACTTGCTGGCTCTCTCTGTGTGCAACAAGTGGCTTTGGCAAAAGATGAAATTAAAACTGATAAGCAAAAAACGGGTTACAGCATCGGTGTAAAAATGGGGAATAACCTTAAACCTTTCACCTCAGACATGGATATAGAAGCTTTTATTAGTGGCATTCGTGATCAGTACAAGGGCAATAAACTGAAAATGAGTGAGCAAGAAATACAAACTACCATGCAAAAATTACAACAAACCATGGCAAGCCGTAAAGTTGCCGAACAGCATCAACTGGCTGAAAAAAATACCCAACAGGGAAAAGCATTCCTCGCTGCAAACAAGAAAAAACCGGGGGTTAAAACCACCAAATCTGGCCTGCAATACAAAGTTATTAAGAGTGGTTCAGGTGCTACACCGAAAGAGTCAGACACCGTGACAACCCATTATCGCGGTACTTTGATTGATGGAACAGAATTTGACAGTTCGTATAGCCGGGGAAAACCGGCTTCTTTCCCGGTAAATGGGGTCATTCAAGGTTGGCAGGAAGCCTTACAACTAATGAAAGTCGGCGACAAATGGCAACTTTATATTCCTGCGGAGTTGGCCTATGGTGCTAACGGACCCAGTCCAAAAATCGGACCCAATGCAACGCTTGTATTTGAAATAGAATTATTAAAAATCGGTTCCTGATATATAAATCATTTCATTGCATGACAACAGGCACTACCATGGCTAGAAATTACTTCTGCCTGGTAGTGCTTATCTTTTTACTTTGCGCCTGTAGTAAAAATGATCCAATTTCCTTACCTGCGGATAAACAACACCTTCTTGGTGTATGGCAGGCAAAAATTTCCGAGTTCGACAACAGCGTAACCTCAGACAACATGTTAATAGTGTTCCATACGAACCATCGGGTCAGCTATCTGCGTTGTATTAATCGCGTAAACGGCCATGCTTACTATAACTTCCCTGATAGCAAACTCATTTCAATGAGTGATACGGAATTTGAAATAGCCCAAGATATTTTTATTACTGACTGGAACAAAAAATTCACCATTGGCCAATTACCCTATCAGGAAAAAAATGAATGGTATTTTATCGTCGACAAGGTAAAGCTCCGTAAGCTAAAGCCCGGAGAAAAAAGTGACAGTGACTCATGGCGATGTAGTGATACGGATAAGAAAAAAACGGACACAACTACCCACTTTTAAAAAGAAAATTAAACTGTTAACTTATTAACCTGGATCAAATAAGTCATGAATGGTTTATTGCTAAAGTAAACGTCTTGTCCGACCAGTAAATAAGTTTTTTCTAATATAGGGCAGTCTTCAGAAATATTATGTTTAACCCACATAATCACATACTGAGCCATCCGTTGGGTATGTCCTTTCGTTGTATATGTGTATTCCTGATCTTATTATTTCCAGTTTGGTTGCATGCTGAACCCATCGATACACTCGACACTTTTGACGACATTCCTCTAGAAGATAACCTGGTCCTTCCCGAATGGTTTAAAGTCAGCTTTCTTGAGCTGGAAGAAGACCTGAATGAAGCGATTGCTGCCGGTAAAAAAGGGATCATTATTTACTTTGGCCAAAAGCGCTGTCCCTACTGCAAAGCGCAACTGGAAAATAACTGGGGGCAAAAAGATATCCTTAGCTATACCCAGGCCAACTTCGATGTCATCGCTATTGATATTCGAAGTCAGAAACAGGTAACTGATTTCGATGGCAATGTTTTTAACGAAAAAGAATTTTCCATTAAACATAAAACCAATTTCACACCTTCATTATTATTTTTTGTTAAAGGCAATAAACCGGTACTTAAATTACGTGGCTATCGACCACCATATCAATTTCGTGCGGCGCTGGAATACGTTGCAGACGAACATTATGAGAAAGAGCCATTCAGTCAGTACCTGGCGCGTGCAGAATCAGCCTTTAGCTTCGGTAAAGACGAACTCAACAGCCATGACCTTAAAATGCCTCCACCCTATGCACTGGATCGCAGCCGTTTTTCCGGGACACGCCCTCTGGTAGTCATGTTTGAACGTCGCAATTGTCACGCCTGTGACGTCCTCCATGCCGGCCCACTTAATGACCCCCGTATTAATCGATTATTGCAAGGAATGGACCTGGTGCAGCTGGATATACAAGCTGATACCCCGGTGATTACCCCATCGGGTGAGAAAACCACATCCAGGGCATGGGCCAGTAAATTAAACCTGGACTATGCACCAACCCTGATCTTTTTTGATACTAAAGGTAAGGAAATAATCCGTATTGAATCGGTTGTCTGGTTCTATCGGTTGAGGAATGTTTTAACTTACATTGACAGCGGAGACTATAAAACCTTCCCTACGTTCCAGACATGGCGCCAGCAAAAAAAACGCTAGTATAATAGTCTTTAGTTAGCTTTCTGTTGTCGCGGACGACGGGAGCGATTGTTTGAATTCTTTTTACCGCTGCCATGGGGTCGAGGTCGACGTGCTTCACGTATAGGTGGTTTGGGTTCAAGTAGAACTTCCGGGCTAATCTGGCCCACTGAAATCTTATGACCGATGTAATCTTCAATTTCGGGCAGGGAAAATACATACTCATCACAGGCAAAACTAATGGCATCACCACTTGCACCAGCACGCCCAGTTCGCCCAATTCTGTGAACATAGTCTTCTACATCCTGCGGCAAGTCGAAATTAATCACATGGCTGACTTCCGGTATGTGTAGACCTCTGGCGGCCACATCTGTTGCAACCATTATTTTCACATCACCACTGGTGAAGCGTTCGAGTAAACTCGTGCGTTTCTTCTGGGGAACATCACCACTGAGTAACGCCACCTCGTAACCATTTCCCTTAAGGTAAGCACTTACATCATCAGCAACCCGCTTGGTATTCACAAAAATGAGTGATCGTTCTACTGGATGTTTATTCAAAAGTCCAAGTAACAGTGGTATCTTTTCTTCTTTCGCTGGATAGTAAGCAATTTCTGTTATTTGGCCCGAGGTAACTGTCTCAGGTTCAATACGAATCGCTTTAGGAACATTCATATGCTCATAGGCAAGTTCCTGTACCCGGTGTGACAAAGTGGCAGAAAACAACAAACCAAGGCGTTTTTCTGGCGTTGGCATACGGCGCAACAGATAACGAATATCTTTTATAAAACCCAGATCAAACATACGATCAGCTTCATCAAGCACCATGACCTGGATGGCACGCAAATCAAATACTTTCTGTTTAAAGTAATCAATCAGACGTCCGGGTGTACCAATTAATACATCAACGCCTTCCTCGATTTGTTTACGCTGGCTCTCATAACCGGTACCACCATAAGCAAGCCCCAGTTTGAATCCGGTAAACTGGCCTAACGCAAGCGCGTCCTTGTGGATCTGAATTGCTAGTTCGCGTGTCGGTGCCAAAATCAGCGCGCGGGGTTGGCGCAGATTTCGTTGTGGATCGGCCTCATTATTGAGTAAATAAGCGTATGTCGCGATAAGAAAAGCGGCGGTTTTACCCGTACCGGTTTGAGCCTGACCACTAATGTCTTTACCCTCAAGTGCAATTGGCAAGGTTTCTGCTTGTATCGGAGTACAGCGTGAAAAGCCTGTGGTCTCAATACCTTGCAACAATGTTTTGGGTAAATTGAAATCGCTGAATAGGGTATTGGTTAAATGTGCATCACTCATAGGGCTACAGCATAACAGATACATAACATATTAGGGGTTGCAATCGTCGCCACATTGGGCTGAAATGTAATAAATACCCAAACACGATTGGGCGCGAACAATAAATGGGAGAACTATCTTGAGCGATAAAATCGTCTACTTAAGCGATGACAGTTTCGAAGCGGAAGTCGTAAATGCATCTGAACCTGTATTGGTTGATTACTGGGCGGATTGGTGTGGTCCGTGCAAAATGATTGCACCCATTCTGGATGAAATTGCAGATGAGTATGCTGGTAAACTGAAAGTCACCAAACTCAATATTGATGAAAATCCGGCCACACCACCAAAATTTGGCATACGCGGTATTCCTACCCTGATGTTATTTAAAGACGGGAATGTGGAAGCGACAAAAGTAGGGGCTGTCTCAAAATCACAATTAACCGCATTTATTGATAGTAACCTGTAATTAATATCATCCATTATCCCCCGCAACCAAGCGGGGGGTAGACGTATTGTGATTTTAGTGTTACCTTTAAACCACTAATCAGAAAAAATTATTGTCTTTCCAATAGAAATTTTCCGGAAATCTTGTAACACCGTCGAAGTATTGTCTTTAATTCAGACTCGCCCCTGTTCAAAATTTCCGAGTTATTCAAAAATCAAAGTTAATTTCGAGCAACAAACTACAATCTTAAAGCTGAGCTAAATAGAATGTATACATACCTGTATTCGGGTATGTTCAAAAATCCGCATCTTATCCAAACTATTCACAAAGAACATAAATAATGAATCTAACAGAACTTAAAAAAACACCCGTTCCCGAATTAATCAATCTGGCAACTGAAAACGGTATCGAAGGTATGTCTCGCTCTCGCAAGCAGGACATTATCTTTGCCATTCTCAAAGCCCACGCCAAAAGTGGCGAGGACATATACGGGGATGGTGTACTGGAAATCCTGCAAGACGGATTTGGTTTCCTGCGCTCTTCCGAGAGTTCTTACCTGGCTGGTCCTGATGATATCTATGTTTCACCCAGCCAGATACGTCGCTTTAACTTACGTACGGGTGACACGGTTGCCGGGAAAATACGTCCTCCAAAGGACTCCGAACGCTATTTTGCAATGCTCAAGGTCAATGAAATCAATTTTGAGCCGCCGGAAAACGCTAAAAACAAGGTGCTGTTTGAAAACCTGACACCGCTTCACCCTAATAAGCGTATGAATCTTGAAATCGGTAATGGCTCTACAGAAGATATGACGGCACGGATCATCGACCTGACTGCACCGATTGGTAAAGGACAGCGCGGCTTGATTGTATCGCCTCCCAAAGCTGGTAAAACCATGATGCTGCACGACATCGCGCATTCGATTACTCATAACCACCCTGAATGCCATCTAATCGTTCTACTTATTGATGAACGACCAGAAGAAGTAACCGAAATGGCTCGTTCTGTCAGGGGCGAAGTCGTTTCTTCTACCTTTGACGAACCAGCAAGCCGCCATGTTCAGGTAGCAGAAATGGTTATTGAAAAAGCCAAACGTCTGGTAGAACACAAAAAAGATGTGGTGATCCTGCTCGACTCAATCACCCGCCTGGCACGCGCCTATAACACGGTTATCCCATCATCCGGTAAAGTCCTAACTGGTGGCGTGGATGCGAATGCATTACATCGCCCAAAACGATTCTTTGGTGCTGCACGAAATATTGAAGAAGGTGGCTCTCTGACCATTCTTGCCACTGCCCTGGTTGAAACTGGCTCACGTATGGATGATGTGATTTATGAAGAATTCAAGGGCACGGGTAATATGGAAGTCCACCTGGATCGAAAAATAGCAGAGAAGCGTCTTTACCCTGCAATCAATATCAACCGATCTGGCACCCGTCGAGAAGAGCTACTGACCAAACCAGACGAGCTACAGATGATGTGGATTATCCGCAAAGTCGTACATGATATGGACGAAATTGGTTCAATGGAATTCCTCCTCGATCGAATGAAAGCGTCGAAAAATAATGCTGACTTTTTCGATTCAATGAAGCGTTAGCAACAAAATTTAATCATTTATTTAATTATTACAAATACTTACGGAAGTTAATTAAACAAGAGTGTATATAATTTAAATATGGTTAATTTTACAAAATATGAAAAGTTTCAATTAAAAAACTACGCCTACTGTGGTCTAATTTAGATGTGGAGTTGTAAACCAGATTAGACCGAGGTAGTTGTAATGAGTGATATGCAGTCAATCACCCGAAAAATTGATTTTGACCACTGGTCTGAGCTTGCTAAGTCCGACCCTGATTCTTTTGAGCAACTTCGGGATCTTACTTTAGAAGCATGTATTAATCGCTCTTCAACTGCTCACCAGGCGCGCCTACGCTGTCTACAGTGGCGTATTGATCAAATACGTTCCCAATCCGGCACCCCTATGGCAGCTTGTGTGAAAATTTCAAGTATTATGTGGGACACCTTCAATCGCCTGGGAAAAGTCTATACTGATTTAGAGCAGCACAGTGCTGGTAAACCTTTGCCCCCACAACCCAAAGCCAAAATATTACATTTTAATAAGCCCTGAAGGCGCTTTACGGCTTGCTCTAATGGCTGGTTTTCCGTAAGATCGCCGACCCATTATGGCGTATGGTGCCCGGACTGGCCGGGATAGCGATACGTAGAGACTCAGGAGTTACTCATGAAACAGGATATCCATCCAGCTTACGAAGAAATCAATGTCGCCTGTAGTTGCGGCTCGTCTTTCAAGACCCGATCTACAGCCGGTCGTGATCTGAGTATTGAAGTTTGTTCACAATGCCACCCATTCTATACTGGTAAACAAAAGCTGGTAGATACTGCTGGGCGCGTAGACAAATTCCGCCAGAAATACGGCAAGAACTAAACAATTCCTGCATAACGTTTGTCTGCATGAACAAAAGGACGCTCATTCTAGCGTCCTTTTTTTATGCCTTATTGAATTTCCCGGCACAAGCAAATACGGAAAAATGTAACTCAAGCCACTATGACCAGAAAGTTACCGTAAAAAATGTCATTGATGGGGATACTGTTGAGCTGAGTGATGGACGACATGTGCGTTTTATCGGGATAAATACGCCAGAAAATAAATACAAAAATAAACCCGCCGAACCCTTTGCTGGCGCAATTACTGACTGGCTAAGAAAAACCATTGGTGAAAACGAGGCACGCTTATTTCTACGATTCGGTGAAGATCAGCAGGATCACTACGGGCGTATCCTTGCCCATCCTTTTTTACCTGACGGAAAAAATCTGACCGCTCTATTATTACAGCAAGGAAAAGGAATAAGGGTAGGTGTACCACCTAACCTGGATTTCCAGGATTGTTATTTCTCCGCTGAAGCGGATGCACAAATACATAAACTGGGTCTCTGGAATATTGATTATTTCAATGTCAGACAGGCCTCAACACTCAGCAAAAAAGAAACCGGTTTTAGACGAATCCAGGGTAGAGTAAGTCGTATTGGCGAAAGTCGGCGTGCCTATTGGTTAAATTTAGGTAAAGGCTTCGCAATTCGGCTACCTAAAGACAAACTGAAATATTTCAATACCACACCTTATGATTTTAATGACAAATTGATTACACTTCGTGGCTGGGTTTACTATGTGGACAAACGAAGTGAACTAAGGGTGAATCTATATCACCCGAACATGATAGAAACAATACAATCAGAATAAAATCAAATGACAAAAAAAAATCTGACATTGAAAGAGGCGGCACTACAGTACCACGCAGAGCCTGTACCCGGAAAAATCGAAACCGGTTTAACCAAGCCATGTGAAACACAACAAGATCTTAGCCTGGCTTACACACCTGGAGTGGCTGCTCCGGTACGCGCCATTATGGAAAACCCTGATAATGCATATAACTACACAGGAAAAGGCAACCTAGTGGGCGTGATAACCGATGGCTCGGCGGTACTTGGACTAGGACGGGTAGGTGCTCTTGCAGGCAAACCAGTTATGGAAGGCAAAGCTGTATTGTTTAAACGCTTCGCCAATATTGACGTCATGGACATTGAAATTGAAACAGGTACTGTCGATGATTTTGTAAATACTGTAAGACGCATCTCACCAACTTTTGGAGGCATTAATCTTGAAGACATCGCAGCACCTGACTGTTTTGAAATAGAACAGGCATTATCTGAACAATTGAATATACCCGTGTTCCATGATGACCAACACGGTACGGCCATCATCATTGCTGCCGGCCTTATCAATGCACTTGAGCTTGCAGGCAAGAAACTCGATTCCTGCCACATCGTTTGCTTGGGTGCAGGGGCCGCCGGTATAGCTACGATGAAAATGTTAAAAAGCCTGGGCGCAAGAAAAATCTACCTTGTAGATCGAATGGGCGTTGTTTATAACGGAAGAAATGGAGTGAATAAGTACAAACAGGAATTTGCACGAGAATCAGATCGTAGAACCCTGACTGACGCCATGCAGGAAGCCGATGTTTTTATTGGTGTTTCCGGACCAAACCTGGTTACTGAAGACATGATAGATCGAATGGCATCCAATCCAATCGTATTCGCTTTGTCCAATCCTGATCCAGAAATCTCACCAGAGCTTGCGCACCGTATTCGAAATGATTTGATTATGGCAACCGGCCGCAGCGACTACCCGAATCAGGTGAATAATGTTTTAGGCTTTCCCTATATCTTCCGTGGTGCCCTGGATGTACGAGCCACTTGTATCAATAACGAAATGAAGATAGCTGCGGTCAAAGCACTCGCTAAACTGGCACGTGAGCCAGTGCCAGATGAAGTTGCTCGAGCCTATAATGATAACTCGCTTGTTTTTGGTCGGAATTATATTATTCCTAAACCATTTGACCCTCGTTTGAATCATGTTGTATCTGCTGCTGTGGCACAAGCCGCGATTGATACTGGCGTAGCGAAAGTAAAATAAACCCGATGAAAATGGACAAACTGGAATC
>Ga0316205_10003000_pt1 | contig 16537 bp, 18 predicted proteins | sample 3monthpyrite_MG_FD_204941 | JGI IMG/M metagenome (GOLD analysis project Ga0316205, IMG submission 204941) | Microbial mat bacterial communities from mineral coupon in-situ incubated in ocean water Damariscotta River, Maine, United States -... | ecosystem: Environmental > Aquatic > Marine >... | reverse complement strand
GATGTTAAAGTCGTTAGTCTTAGCCACGTACTGTTGCGGTGTGGATGGCGCAGTGCTGGCTGAAACGGTAGCGTTTTTATCTGATTCTGCTTCCAGTTCCTGCAGACGTTTCTCGAGTGCATTGATTTGCTGACCATAGGTCTCATTCAAACTCTTCATTTGCGCTTTCATATCATTCAATTGACGGCGCAAGTCTTCAGTATTATCTGCGGCGACAGCCATCAATGAATGAAGAAACAATAGCCCTCCTGCGAACACTACCCGCAGTAAAGCAGTATATGGATGAATCATACCGACTCCTGTTTTGAATAAATCATCTAACACGACAAATAAACGTAGCTTTACCTGCGTTTTATTTGCCAATCATGTCTTTAATGAATGATCAAAACAGGGGTGGTGCACGTGCCTTCTGATAGTGGTTAAGAATGGCTAATTGAAAGAATAAGTTTTCAATTAGAATACGATCAGTCAGTAACTGCAGTGGCGAGATCAAGGAAGGGATGCCCGTAGAGGCAACTGGAACATGATTGAGGCGACAGATTTGGCAATCACTATGGAGCTCAGGATCACCATTAAATATATCCAGATTATGCTGGACCATATGTGCGGCAGCGAATATCAGAACGAAGACCATTACCTGTCTCAATAGAAGGTGAATATAGGTGTTCCGATTGAATGCTTTACTCAACATAGGGTAATGATCTCATAACTATAGAAAATATGTAATCCAGTTTATAAAAATATTCACTGACTATTTATTTGATTCGTCTGGTCAACTACCAGGAACCAAGCAATATACGTATAGATCATAATTAAATTGAGTTCATGGAGTGGGTAGAATTATGGATAGTTAGGCAGATCTTCATCATAATGTTGACGCCCCGTCAGATATCTATTGAATTGATACTTTATTTCTTAAGGTGGCTATCCTAATTATCGATACCCCGAGCCATTTCTTACATAGCATTATAGAATGACTTTTTATGTGTTTTGGTTTTCAATGTTTTCACCAAACATTATTCTATGACCGTCGACTGTTTGTATTCCAAACTCTTTCATTCCCCATTCTTCATCTCTTAGAGTTTTTACGAAATCCACTTCTTTTGATTTAAATTCATCATAAAGCGATTGTGCATCCTTAACATCGATGTATGCAAAGTATGAGTGATCACCAATTTCCTTCGCTGGAGGAGTCTCTTTGCATTCTCCTAACATGACATAAAATGATTCACGAGAAAGAAATGCCCAACCGGGGTATTGGTTTACAATAGAAAAACCTAAGGTATGTTGAAAATAGTTTTTCGAAACTTCCAAATTATTTACCGCGAGAACATAGCGAGACCCTTTAATATTTTTCATTTTTATCTCTTGCTTAATTATTGATTTACATGCAACGTTCCCATAAACGGCCGAGCGGTAGCGAGGACCGGCGACCGTAGGGGGCGTATTTGATGGCTTTGTTAGCTGCCATGCTTCAGGCTACCTGCGATGTTTTGGCCAAACTGTAGTAAATAGCTATTGTTGTCGAAGATTGCGAACTCTCGCATGCCATACTCGAAGTCTTCGATTGGGTAACATACGCGCGTTTTGTCTTTGACATTTTTCCAGTAGCTATCAACATCGTCGGTTTTGATGTAGAGCGAACCAGTTAGAACAGGCGCAGTGTGCCCCATGTGTTCGTTCGGACGCGCAAACATGATGGCCACTTTGTCGCGCTTGAGCGAAGCCCACCCATGCTCTTCGCTGAATTTCTCGCACTCGAAACCCAAAACCTCAGTATAGAACGCGATGGATTTTTTTATATCCCAGGTGTTCAGCATCGGTGTCAGTGTGTGAAGTTGCATAGCTCTATCTTTGAATGATTTGACAGCTAACAGTGAGTAGGTGGAAAAAGTTTGTCTTGTAACACGCACTTTTTCTATATAACCCGCAAATGAGTTTTAAGTATTTTTTTATTATTAAGATGTTGCTATTTTATTCTTGTCGTTTTATGGAAAACTTTTATTTAATATAGCAAACGATTTCAAAAGTTAATATGTATTGCTTTATCAACTTAGTCATGATTTTAAGAGATTGCTTCGTCGCTACGCTTCTCGCAATGACGCCACACTTTAATTCTTCATTCCTTCATCTGACTCCTAATCCCCGGTACACTTATTGCACTTATCTCTGAAACGATTATTTTCGACGTTTTTTTGACACCTTGTCATGTCTACAAAAAATGTCGTAATTATTATATTAATCAGAGGTTTAAGATGGCAGAGATGAGTTTGGGTTCGCAGTTCCAGCGAGCAGGTCAGAAGGGTTTGGGCGTGCCTGTCATGATTATGGTGTTGTTGGCGATGATGGTTATTCCGTTGCCGCCCTTGGCACTGGATATGTTTTTCTCCTTTAGTATTGCGCTGTCGTTGATTGTTTTACTGGTAGGTGTGTATGTTCTTCGCCCCTTAGATTTTGGTATTTTTCCCGCCGTTCTCCTTATTACCACGTTGTTCCGTTTAGCACTGAATATTGCCTCCACGCGTGTGGTGTTGCTGGAAGGGCATACCGGTACGGGTGCGGCCGGTAAGGTGATTGAAGCTTTTGGTGAGTTTGTTATCGGTGGTAATTACGCAGTCGGTCTGGTGGTGTTTGCGATTCTGGTTATTATCAATTTCGTGGTAGTTACCAAAGGTGCCGGTCGTATCGCTGAAGTGACTGCACGTTTCACTTTGGATGCGTTGCCGGGTAAGCAAATGGCGATTGATGCGGATATGAACGCCGGTATGCTGACTCAGGAAGAGGCGCGTGAGCGTCGTGAGGAAGTGCGTCGTGAGGCGGATTTTTACGGGTCAATGGATGGTGCGAGCAAATTCGTTCGTGGTGATGCCGTGGCCGGTATTTTGATTCTGTTTATTAACATTATCGGTGGTCTCACTATCGGTATGATTCAGCATGATTTGCCATTGTCTGAAGCGGTGCGTAACTACACTTTGTTAACTATTGGTGATGGTCTGGTTGCGCAAATCCCTGCACTATTAATTTCATCTGCGGCGGCGATTATTGTTACCCGTGTCTCTGGTCAACAGGAACTGGGCAAGCAAGCGGTTGGCCAGTTATTTGGCAACCCTAAAATCATGTTTATTGCCAGCGGTATTCTCGGTGCCATGGGTGTTATTCCGGGTATGCCAAATTTTGCATTCCTGACTTTATCTGCAGCCTTGGGTGCCGTTGGTTATCTGCGTTTGAAAGCCGAGCAAGCACCGTCTGAGCCAGTTGAAGAAAAGAATGTAGAAGAGGAAGAACCTGCCGAGTTACGCGATCTGTCCTGGGACGATGTGCGTCCCGTCGATGTACTTGGGTTGGAAGTGGGTTACCGCTTGATTCCTCTGGTGGATCGTAATCAAAACGGCGAGTTGATGGGCCGTATCAAGGGCGTGAGGCGCAAGCTGTCACAAGAGCTGGGTTTTCTGGTTCAGCCGGTCCACATTCGTGACAATCTCGATTTGAACCCAAACAGTTACCGCATTGCCATTAATGGTGTGACCGCCGGTGAAGCCGAGATTTATCCCGATATGTTTATGGCGATTAATCCGGGTCAGGTGTATGGCGAGATGGAAGGCATTAAAACCATCGATCCGGCTTTTGGTCTGGAAGCTTTATGGATTGATGGCAACGTGCGTGAGCAAGCGCAAACCCTGGGATATACCGTGGTTGATCCCAGTACCGTGGTGGCGACGCATCTCAGCCAGATTATTCAGGGCAATTCGCATCAGTTACTCGGTCATGAGGAAGTTCAGAAAATGCTGGATGTTTTGGCCAATTCAGCGCCGAAACTGGTCGAGGATCTGGTGCCCAAGTTATTACCACTGGGTACCGTGCTGACGGTGCTGCAAGGCTTGCTGGAAGAGAAGGTGCCAATTCGCGATATGCGTACGATTGCCGAGACATTGGCGGCTCAGTCTACCAAGAGTCAAGACCCCGTCATCTTGAACATGGCAGTGCGCTCTGCGCTTAAACAAGCAATTGTTCAGAATATCAATGGCCTGCAACACGAATTATCAGTAATGACTCTGGATCCCGGGCTGGAACAGTTATTGCTTCAGAGTGTACAGGGATCAGATAACGGTGATGTAGGAATCGAACCTGGATTGGCAGAAACCTTGTTCCAGTCACTGAAAGATAATGTTCAACAGGTAGAAATGTCAGGACAACCCGCCGTTTTAATCATTGCACCGGTGTTGCGTGAATGGCTGGCAAGAATGGTAAGACACTCGATTCCGTCTTTACACATTTTGTCTTACAACGAAGTACCTGATGACAAGCAGATTAGAGTTGTCGCCACTTTAGGCGAAGCATTACCAGCCGCATAGTGCGCTGGCTCATAACAGAAAAAGGTAGGCAGCCAATGCCAAATACTCGAGGTAAGGTCGTATGAAAATCAAGCGTTTTTTTGCCAAAGACATGCGACAGGCTATACGTAACGTTCGAGAAGAGCTCGGTGCGGACGCAGTCATCCTGTCAAACAGAAAAGTGAATGGCGGTATCGAAATCGTCTCTGCCATTGATTATGACGAATCATTGTTTAGTAAAATGTCCTCCGCCGGTTCCGCCAAAGAAGAATTGGCCGCTTCCTTTCAGCAACCAAAGACAGAAGCTAACTTTAACGTAACAGAAACCAGTCGACCTGAACCCCAGAAAAAACAAGCAGAATGGCTCGAAGATCCAGCCTTGATGCAAATGAAGCAAGAGCTAAAACATTTGCGTGGCGTACTGGAAGGCCAGCTTACCCAATTCAGCCAAACCGATTATCAACGTCGCGATCCAGAAAAAGGCGCGATCATTCGACGCCTTGAAAAACTGGGTATCGATACCGAATTAGGCCAGGCATTAACATCCCAATTACCACACTTTGATGATATTGAAATGGGTTGGCAGCAAAGTCTGTCGTTGTTATCCCAGCAAATTGAAGTGACCGACGATGATATTTTGAGCCGCGGTGGTGTGGTTGCATTAGTCGGCCCTACGGGTGTCGGTAAGACCACCAGTGTGGCCAAACTGGCAGCACGCTACAGCCTGCGTCATGGTAATCGCCAGGTAGCGCTGATCTCGACTGATAGCTACCGGATTGGTGCTCAGGAACAGTTAATGAATTTTGGCCGCATACTCGATGTCCCGACTTACTCGGTGAACAATGCCAAGGAGCTTTCTGAGCGGTTAAAAGATCTGGCGGATAAACGTCTGGTCTTGATCGACACGGCGGGTATGAGTCAACGAGATCTAATGTTAAGTGAACAATTGCAAACGCTTAATGAGAGTAGTTGCCGCATTAAAACATATCTGGTTATGGCCGCTAATACGCAAGCAACTACGTTACGTGAAGTCATGCGGTCTTTTAGTAAATCTATCCTTCAAGGTTGCATTCTGACCAAGCTGGATGAGACCAGTATTCTGGGTGATGCGTTATCTACCCTGATTCGTTATGAGTTACCGATTGCCTATTACAGTGACGGACAGCGCGTACCAGAAGATATGCATCCTGCCCGTGCGCACACCATGATTAGTCGGGCAGTGAGCCTGATGCAGCAACAAGAACTGATCTCAGAAGAATATCCTAATAATATGAATTTTAACAGGAAAGTAGCTAATGCTGATGTCTGAAAAAGTAGTCGATCAGGCCGCTGGTCTGCGCCGCATGGCAGCCCCGAAACCCGTTCAGGTCATCGCCGTTTCCAGTGGCAAGGGTGGCGTGGGGAAAACCAATGTGTCTGTGAATCTGGCCATGGCAATCGCCGAGACAGGTAAGAAGGTGATGATCATGGATGCTGACCTTGGGTTAGCCAATGTTGACATCATGCTGGGTTTGAAACCCCGCTATAATTTACATCACGTACTGAAAGGTGAGCGCACATTGGAAGAGGTGATTGTTGATGGCCCTGGTGGTATCAAAGTCATCCCGGCTGCCTCCGGTATTAAAAAAATGGCCGAATTAAACCCGATGGAAAACGCCGGGTTGATTCGCGCGTTCAGTGAAATCAACAATGACGTTGATGTCTTCATCATCGATACCGCTGCCGGTATCTCAGATAGTGTTATTGCATTCGCGAAAGCATCGCAAGAAGTGATCGTCGTTGTTTGCGATGAACCAGCATCGTTAACTGATGCTTACGCCCTAATCAAAGTTCTGAATAATGATTATAACGTACAGAAATTCAGGATTTTATCGAATATGACTCACAGTGCTCAGGAAGCCCGTGAATTATATACCAAACTGGTGACGGTCACTGACCGTTACCTGAACGCAACCCTGATTAATATGGGGACCGTTCCTTATGATGACTATCTACGCAAGGCGATAAAAAAGCAAAAACCTGTCGTAGATGCCTACCCGAGGAGTAGATCAGCCATGGCATTTAAGAATTTGGCACAAAAGGCCGATAAGTGGCCAAGACCTGATGTAGCAACAGGACATTTAGAATTTTTCGTAGAACGACTCATTCGATCGCAGCAAGCTAACTCGGAGTCGATGATATGAACGGATACGCTATGTTTGCAACCAAGGATCCATCAGAACAGCATAATCTGGTCGAGAAGCATGTTGGACTGGTTAAACGAATTGCCTATCACCTGGTCAGCCGTTTACCACCTAGCGTACAGGTTGAAGACTTGATTCAGGCAGGCATGATCGGTCTGCTCGAGGCTTCAAAAAACTACAATCCACAACAGGGTGCCAGTTTTGAAACCTATGCCGGCATAAGAATACGCGGGTCTATGCTGGATGAAATCAGACGTTCAGACTGGACACCCAGATCAGTGCATCGGAAAGTCCGGATGGTCGCAGAAGCGGTCAGAAAGATTGAGAACGAAAAAGGCAGAGATGCCCGCGATCATGAGGTCGCAGAGCAGTTAGGAATGGAGATTAACGAATATCATCAGATATTGCAGGATGCAGTAGGTTGTCGGGTATTCAGCTTTGAAGATCCCGGCTTCTTTGGTGAAGATGGTGGCTGTGACAATGTAGCAGAAACTAAAAACCAGGGGCCAATGGAAGCGCTGCAGCATGATGATTTTCAACAGGGCCTGGCAGAGTCAATCTCTGGCTTGCCTGAAAGAGAACGGCTAGTGATGTCTCTTTATTATGATGAAGAGCTGAACTTACGTGAAATTGGAGAGGTTTTGGGAGTTAGCGAATCAAGGGTTTGTCAGATACATGGACAGGCTTTGATCAGGCTACGAGCAAGGATGACGGAGTTTTTCCCGAAATCCAAGGATTAAGATACCTCAAGGTATCCTTAAACAGGTCGTTTAATACTATGTAATCCTTGTTAGGAGGTTGTTTTGGACAAAAATATGAAAATCCTGATCGTTGATGATTTCTCGACCATGCGGCGAATTATCAAAAATCTTCTGCGGGATCTTGGATTTAACAATACGCAGGAAGCTGACGATGGCAAGACAGCCTTGCCGATGTTACAGGCCAATGATTTTGAATTTCTGGTCACAGATTGGAACATGCCTGGAATGACGGGTATTGAGCTACTCAAAGCAGTGCGTGCAGACGCCAAGCTGGCATCGTTACCTGTATTAATGGTAACGGCAGAGCAGAAGCGTGATCAAATCGTTGAAGCAGCCCAGGCGGGGGTTAATGGTTACATCGTTAAACCTTTTACAGCTGCCACGCTAAAAGAAAAAATAGACAAAATTTTTGAGCGGCTGGAAAGCGCCTAACCTTCAGGGGAAGTATCAATGAGTGATGCAAACTCAGTATTAAATAATATCACGCTCGAGCATGCCCATAAGCTCATCGACAGTCTTGAGGCTGGTGATGAAGACAATGCACGTGCAGTAATGGATGACCTGGCCAGTTTGCGGGAACTGGATTTATTCCGTGAAATGGGAAAACTGACCAGAGAACTACACGATTCCTTAAATAATTTTAAACTGGATTCAAAAATGGCAGGTCTCGCAGAGACTGAGATTCCTGATGCCAAGGAGCGTTTGAATCATGTTATCGACATGACAGAAGAAGCGGCGGACAAAACACTGAGTGCTGTCGAAGAAGCCATCCCACTGTCAGATGAGTTGAAAGCTACTTCGCTGGAGCTGCAATCGCGTTGGGATAAATTTAAAGACCGAAAATTAAGTGCAGATGAGTTCCGTGATTTGTCCAGAGATCTGGATGAATTCTTTCCAAAAATTTCTAACGGTACCGTTGTACTCAATGAAAAACTGAACGATATCCTGATGGCACAAGGCTTCCAGGATTTGACGGGGCAGATTATTCGTCGTGTTATTAATCTGGTGCGTGATGTCGAGGAAGGTCTGGTTGACTTGATCAAGATGTCTGGTGCACCTGCAAAAGCTGCCGAGAAAAAACAACAAGATGATAGAGATATTACTCCTGAAGGGCCAGTGGTTCCTGGTGTAGCACATGCCAGTGAAACCGTAGATGGTCAGGACGATGTCGATGATCTGCTATCAAGCTTGGGATTTTAAGGGGAAGGTGAGTGGCAATCGAAGCGGATGACGAAATATTACAAGACTTTCTGGTAGAAGCGGGAGAGATTCTTGAGCAGCTAAACGAACAGCTCGTTGAGCTCGAACAAAGCCCGGATGATCTTGACATGATCAATGCCGTGTTCCGTGGTTTTCACACCATTAAAGGGGGCGCAGGATTCCTGGCACTCGATGCAATGGTCGCTGTTTGTCATCGCGCGGAAGATGTTTTTAATTTATTACGCACCGGTGATAAAAACCTGAATGCTTCAATGATGGATCGCTTTCTCGAAGTATTGGATGTACTCAATGGCCAGTTCGAACAAACCAGTTCAGGCGAAGAGCCGTCACCGGCGAGTGATGAACTGCTGGTTGCACTGGAAAAAATGACACAAGACGGCCCAGCCGAAGCTGAAGCTGAGCCTGTCGTCGAAGAACCCGCTGTTGCTGAGCCACCCGCTGCTGAAAATGCGAATGCAGAGGGTGATTTTACCGATGACGAATTCGAATCACTGCTGGATACGTTACAAGCAGATGGCAAGACACCTGCTGCCAGTGATTCAGCCGCAGCTGGTAGTGAACCTAATGATAAGGTCGGTGGTGGAGAAGAAATCACTGACGACGAGTTTGATAAGCTGTTGGATCAGCTGCATGGTGATGGCAAAGGACCTACGGTTACTGCCAGCACACCTGCTAAAACCGACAAGCCAGCGGATGAAGCTGATTCGGATGTAATTTCCGATGAAGAATTTGATAACCTTCTTGATGAATTGCATGGCAGTGGGAAAGCTCCGACTGAAAAACCTGCAAGCAAGCCAGAGCCTGCGGCTGCAAAACTGGAACCTGAAAAACCAGCTACCGCTGCCAAGCCAGAGCCTGCCAAGCCTGCGGAGAAAAAAGAAGTTAAAGAGCCGACTGCTGGTAAACAAACAGCCAAGCCAGCCGCAGAAGCCACTGTCCGAGTTGATACCCGTCGTCTTGATGACATCATGAATATGGTAGGTGAGCTGGTTCTGGTTCGTAATCGTCTACATACTTTGAAAGAAGCCATGAATGACGAACAGGTTTCCAAAGCAGTTTCCAATCTGGATATTGTTACGTCGGATCTGCAATCGGCAGTGATGAAAACTCGTATGCAACCGATCAAGAAAGTCTTTGGTCGATTCCCACGTGTTGTTCGCGATCTGGCTCGTAGCTTGAAGAAAGAAGTCAATCTGGAACTGGTGGGTGAAGAAACTGATCTCGATAAGAATCTGGTTGAGGCATTGGCCGATCCATTAGTGCATCTGGTTCGTAACTCAGTTGATCATGGTATTGAGATGCCTGATGCGCGAGTCGAAAAAGGCAAACCCAGAGCGGGTACAGTGGTACTTTCAGCAGCACAGGAAGGTGATCACATCTTGCTGATGATTACTGATGATGGCGCAGGCATGGACCCTGATATATTGCGTAGTAAAGCCGTTGAAAAAGGACTCATGGATACGGAAACAGCTGCACGTCTTGAAGACAAGGAATGTTATGAATTGATTTTCCATCCTGGGTTCTCGACTAAATCAGAAATATCGGATGTGTCTGGTCGTGGTGTGGGTATGGATGTGGTCAAGACCCGCATAGCACAACTCAATGGTTCGATAGATATCGATGCGGTGTTGGGTAAAGGCACTACGCTCAGCATTAAACTGCCACTGACACTCGCTATCTTGCCAACCTTGATGGTTAAAGTGGGCGCGCGTAATTTCGCACTGCCACTATCCAGTGTCAATGAAATATTCCATCTGGAATCTTTCAAGACCAATGTCGTTGATGGACAGTTGACGGTGATGGTCAGAGATAAAGCGATGCCATTGTTCTACCTGAATGAATGGTTGGTCACTAGCATGGACGATCCTGTAGAAAATCGTGAAGTAGAAGAGCAGGTTGTGGTGACGCATCTTGGCAGTCAACGAATTGGTTTTGTAGTTTCACAAGTTGTTGGTCAGGAAGAGGTTGTCATTAAACCATTGGGTCATTTGTTGCACGGTCTGGATGGATTCGCTGGCGCTACTATTACAGGGGATGGTCGTATTGCACTGATACTTGATGTTCCTAGTTTGATGCGCGCTCACACTAGTACTCGGTAAGGAAAAGTGAATGGCAGTACGTGTTTTAATCGTAGACGATTCAGGATTTTTTCGTCGTCGGGTTGCAGAGATGTTATCCAAGGACGCGCGTATAGAGGTCGTAGGTAGCGCCGCCAACGGAAAAGAAGCGATCAGAATGACACAGGAATTGAAGCCTAGTGTCATTACCATGGATATCGAAATGCCTGTCATGAATGGCATCACTGCGGTTAAACGCATCATGGCCATTCAACCGACGCCTATCTTAATGTTTTCATCCCTTACTCATGAAGGTGCTCAAGCCACCTTTGAAGCACTGGAAGCGGGAGCAGTTGATTACTTACCGAAAAATTTTGATGAATTGTCAAATAAGCGCGATGAAGTCACCAAAATTTTATGTTCTCGTGTCTGGTCAATCGGAATACGAAAACTTCCACCCAAGACCCAAGCTACCCGCACCACAGCAGCCCGCTCTACAGGAAGTGCTACTACGACAGTTGCGCGTACTCGTCCAGCCGGTGTTAATGGTCAACATAAGCTGGTAGCGATTGGCGCATCGACAGGTGGCCCGGTTGCATTACAGGAAGTACTGACGACATTACCCGCTAATTTCCCTTTGCCGATTGTTATCGTTCAGCATATGCCTGGATCATTCACAGAAGCTTTTGCCAAGCGTCTGGATCAAATGAGCAAAATAACTATCCGTGAAGCAAAAGACGGTGACTTGCTAAAACCAGGTCTTGCCTTACTCGCACCCGGTGGTAAGCAAATGACGGTCGAAGGGCGCGGTGATTTACTCCGTATACGGATTCGTGATAGCGAAGAAACGCAAACCTATAAACCCTGCGTTGATGTGACCTTTACTTCAATCGCAAATGTAGTACCTGCTAATACCTTGGCAATCATTTTAACGGGTATGGGTGCTGATGGGAGGGAAGGCGCGAAACTGTTACAGAAAAAAGGTTCGACTATCTGGGCTCAGGATGAGGAAACCAGTGTCATCTACGGCATGCCGATGGCCATTGCCGAGGCCGGGATCGCTGAGAAAATCCTGCCTTTGCAATCTATCAGCTCACAGATAGTGAGTCATGTTTAAGTCATTCGATATTCTGACCATTCTTGGACTACTGGTCGCCCTGGCAGCAATAATAGGCGGCAATATACTCGAAGGTGGCAAGACACAAACTCTGGTGCAATTCACTGCCTTGGTGATTGTTCTAGGCGGTACGCTCGGTGCCATCATGGTACAAACTCAGCGCGAAACCTTTTTACGTGCCATGCAAATGTTTACCTGGGTGTTTTCCCCGCCAGTAATTGAAGCGGAAAGTACCATCAAAAAAATTGTAGGGTGGAGCCAGACAGCCAGACGTGAGGGTTTACTTGGGCTGGAAATTATTGCTGAAAAAGAGAAGCACGATTTGTCACGCAAGGCACTGCAGTTACTAGTCGATGGCAGTGAACCTGAGACGATTCGGCAAATTTTGGAAGTCGATATTAATAGTACGGAAGAAACGCATCTAAAAGCGGCACGTGTCTATGAATCGATGGGTGGCTATTCACCCACCATTGGGATTATCGGTGCTGTCATGGGTTTGATTCATGTGATGAACAATCTGGCCGATCCTTCAGCCCTGGGTGCTGGAATCGCTGTGGCATTTGTCGCAACTATTTATGGTGTTGGATTGGCTAACCTGTTTTTTCTACCGATTTCGAACAAACTCAAGGCACTGGTGGATACCCAAACACGCTATCAGGAAATGATCATGGATGGAATCAGCGCGATTGCGGAAGGAGAGAATCCGCGCAATATTGAAATTAAATTACAAGGCTATTTATTGTAGTTTGCTATGGAAAACTTATGCGACGCAACCGTAACAATAAGCATCAGGAAGAAAACCAGGATCGATGGATGGTCTCCTATGCAGATTTTATTACCCTATTGTTCGCGTTTTTCGTTGTTATGTATTCCATTTCGTCGGTAAATGAAGGTAAGTACAGAGTGTTATCTGAATCCTTAACACAAGCTTTCAGCGTAGCAGCCAAAACTCTGGATCCCATTCAGATCGGTGACATGAAACGCAGTGGTGACCCACAATCTGTAGAATTCATCAAGCGGCCGGTGGTAATAGACCGTTCCGATACGCCTGCAGTAGTCCCTTCTAAAAATCCAGGTTCAACCAAAGACGCGGGTGATAAGCCGTTACGTGTTTTGTTTGAAGAATTGCAAGCCGCGGTAGCAGAGATTTCTGATAAAGGGCTGGTTGTTATTAATAACAACGAGTACGGCGTAGAAATCGAAATCAGTTCCAGTATTTTATTCAGTAGTGGTGAAGTCGAACTGGCAGAGCAAGCACGGCCAACCATCAGTAAACTGGCAGAAGTGCTGATGCCGTTTCCTCATCAGGTTAATGTACAGGGTTATACCGATAATATCCCAATCCAGAGTCCTTACTATCCCTCTAACTGGCAACTGTCGGCAGCACGTGCAGCCAGTGTCGTACAGCTATTTACAGAGATGGGTATGTCTCCATCGCGCTTGTCTGCGACAGGCTTTGGTGATCAGCGTCCAGTGGCAGAAAATAGTACAGTAGAGGGTCGTCAAAAAAATCGACGAGTCGTTATTTTTGTGCCGGTATTACGCGACAAAAGAAAAGTGTTGGATGCCATTCGTCAGCTGGGTGCACGCATGGAACGTGGAATTACTTATGATCAGCTGGCAGCACCGGAATCCAGCGAGGGCTTGCGTCGAGATATTCAGGAGCCTGCCGCCGAGATCATGAGTACACCTGCTATCGAAAGCCGGTTTTTCAATGCTGAGTCTGGTGTAGATCAGCTGAATAGTGAAACCGGAACAATCAGAAGACTACAAAACCCGGTTGATGATGACATTATCATCGAGCAATCTAGCCAGCCGCACATCGGTCGACAACCTATTGAAGGGATTCGTGACAGTTTATCGAGTGGCAGGGTTAGCGAATGAAAATCTGGAGCGTCGCCAATCAGAAAGGGGGTGTGGGTAAAACCACGACTGCGGTCTCGCTTGCAGGCTTATGTGCTTTGCATGGCTATCGCACTTTGATGATTGACATGGATCCACAGGGTTCCATGACCTCGTATTTTGGTTATGACCCGGAAAGTGTACAGCCCAGTCTGTATGATATATTTCAGCAGACAACAATCAGTAGGCAGTTTACTCATAATCTGGTTCGCAAAACAGCTGTTAACAAGTTAGATATTTTACCTGCATCAACTGCCATAGCGACACTCGATAAACAACTGGGTGCCAAGAGTGGTATGGGGCTGGCAGTTGTGAACGCTATCAAAAATTTTACTGATGAATATGATCATGTGTTTATCGATTGTCCACCAATGCTCGGTGTATTGATGGTTAATGCGCTGGCGGCCTGCGATCATTTGGTGATTCCGGTACAAACCGAGTTTCTGGCCATGAAAGGGTTGGAAAGAATGCTAAATACCTTGCAGATGATCGAACGCGCCAAAGCCATTAATATCAATTATACCATTGTCCCGACGATGTATGATAAGCGTACACGTGCCTCAATCGATAGCCTGGCTTACTTGCGGGAGCATTTTACAGAACATTTGTGGAAATCTGTTGTTCCTATCGATACCCGATTTCGTGAATCCAGTAAGGAAGGTTTACCCATTAGTCATTTTCGTGTCAGCACACGGGGTGCGCGTGCTTATTCTGCTTTACTCGATGAGCTAACTACTACTATTTCAGACGAATCCAAGGCGGCGGCAAGATGAGTCATTCTGATAAAAAATCAACCAAATTAGCATCCCAGCAAACTGCGGTGATGTCCTATCTTGAGGACTTGTTGTTAGAAGTACCACCTCTACTGCCTGATCTGCCAGATAATGTAAAGGCATTTCCAAAACCGGTCAGTGATACATCCGCTAAATTGAAAAATCCTGTTACTGATCAACACGCGGCTGAAGTTCAGGAAGCGCCTGCTGTAGAAGAGCCGGTGAGGTTAGTTGAACAAAAAGAGTCTGCGGCGAGCACAACACCGGAAGCAGAAACACAGACAGCACCATTAGCAGACCTGAGACCTTCCTGGGCAGAACAGGAGTTTCAATGTTTAATGTTCAATGTGGTCGGAATCAGTTTAGCGGTACCACTGGTTAAACTAAATGGCGTCATTCCGTGGACGGATGACCTCACTCCCATGCCCGGTCACAGCGAAGCATTTCTGGGTTTGTTGCGACACCTGGGTAAAAACGTCAAAGTCATGGATACGGCGACAGTCATATTGCCACCGCAGCAGCGCCAACAACTTGCGCCCGTTGAAGAACGAATGAAAAAAATCATCTTGATGGATGAAGGTCGATGGGGGTTAGCCTGTGATGACGTCGGCGAAGTGATTACGCTGCAATCAGAGCAGGTAAGATGGCGGACAGCAGCAGGCCGACGTCCGTGGTTGGCGGGTACCATTCCAGACCGTTTATGTGCTTTGTTAGACACGGGGGTTCTAGCCGATCAACTGGCAGATGGATAGTACAGAGTAAGGTAGTACAAAGAGTATTAATTCGCGCAGAATCAATGCCTATGGCACGGTTTCTGCATTATTATTTACACAAGAGCGATGATGACTGGATTTTGACAGCTTCGTGTTTGCCAAACTGGCGTCATCTAACCGACAGAACAAGAGGAAACTGTTATGAATCAGGCTGTTGAAAATGGGTTTGATCCAGTTATTCAATGGGTTACATTCAAACTGGATAACGAAACCTACGGCATTCGAGTAATGCAAGTACAGGAAGTATTGCGGGTAACCGAGATTGCACCTGTACCTGGAGCACCTGATTATGTCATGGGGATCATTAATCTACGTGGTAATGTTGTCACCGTTATCAATACGCGTTCACGCTTTGGCTTGCCGCTAACCGAAAATGATGACTCAACCCGAATTGTCATTCTGGAGTCCGATAACAATGTCGTGGGTATTCTGGTAGACAGTGTGGCTGAAGTTGTGGATCTTAAACGCGACCAGGTAGAAACGTCACCGAATGTCGGTAATGACGAAAGTTCCAGATACATAGAAGGTGTGGCGACGCTTGAAGGCGAGCTATTGATATTAATTGATATCAATAAACTCTTGTCAGATGAAGAATGGCAGGAAATGGAATCATTCTAATCGTGGATTAATACCGTGGCTGATATTTCTAACATCAATCCAGTCAAGCCTTTATGGCCGGTACGACGTGATGAAAAGAACCCTGAAAAGGATCAGCCTGGTAATGATAAAGAAAAAGGCCAACACAGTCCCAATGCGGAAAAACCCACTTCACACAAATCTGATCCGGATCATGACGGACAAATTGATGAATACGTATAGAGGTCATAGCTATGTTGAATAGCATTCTGAGTGTAGTGTTGTTTATCACGAGTGTGACTGCCATTACAGCAGTCGTTTTAGGCGCGAAGCGATTACTCAGCATGCAACAAATCATTCGTGAACAGCAGGAACTGACCAGTAAATTAAAAAGTGATATTGCCGCCTTATTTACGGGTGCTGTCGGTGAAGATTCTAAAATTCAAAAGCTGGAATCTCGAACACGCCGCATCATTGAAAGACAAGAACAGTTGGAAAATACCAAGCATAGTGAGCGTCCTTATGAACAGGCGATTCGTATGGTACAACAAGGTTCCAGTTGTGAAGACGTGATGAATATTTGTAATCTCAGTAGAGGTGAAGCCGATCTGATTATCATGATTCACGGTGATATCAAACCTCAGTCAGAAGGTGCAGACCAATTTCATTGATCTAAATCTACTATGAAATACGCGCGCCAGAATCCTGTCATTATGAGTGTTAGCGCGAGAATTTTTCAAACTTCCTCTGTGCTACCCATCTAAAGAAAAAACCAACAACATGGCTGGAACAGACTGCCACGTGGCTGCGCTACCGTTTCCAGACTATTCAAATGAATGGTAC
>Ga0316205_10002999_pt1 | contig 16537 bp, 10 predicted proteins | sample 3monthpyrite_MG_FD_204941 | JGI IMG/M metagenome (GOLD analysis project Ga0316205, IMG submission 204941) | Microbial mat bacterial communities from mineral coupon in-situ incubated in ocean water Damariscotta River, Maine, United States -... | ecosystem: Environmental > Aquatic > Marine >... | reverse complement strand
AGAAAGGTGATTTACGCGCCATCACCAGAAAAGGCCTGTTCGGTTTAACCCAAACCACGCTAGTCGGTGAAATCGACAGCAACCGCCATGATGGTACAACCAGCCACACCTATAATAACGGCCTGCGCACAGATACAAGCTACGATAGTCGAGGGCGTGCAACCAGTATCCATACTGAAAGCACCCAACACCTAAATTATCAATACGACAACACCGGCCAAATCACAGGCATCGAAGAAAATGGCCATCAAAACCACTACGGCTATGATAGGCAAGGCCGCCTGATCAATGCCGACACTGCATTGGGGCTTTACCGTTACCGATACGACAACGTTGGTAATCGTACACAAAAACAACACGTCCAAAATGGTGAAACAAACACCGAACAATACACCTATACCGAAAAAGGGCAGGGTAATCGCCTGACAGCCGTTAACACCCATAGCAAACATTCTCGTTACGACTATAATGCCGACGGCAGCCCTAAAACCTCGGGCGAACTACGTTATGAATACAACAGCAAACAACGCCCGATTAAAGTCTTCAAAGACAAACAACTGATCGCCGACTACGCTTACAATCGTTTTGGCGAACGTATTAAAAAGGTTGTTTATAACAACAGCAAAAAACCTAAAGTAACTTATTACCTGTACGACGGTCACACGCTCACAGCCGAAGCCGATGAAACAGGTGCCATCACAACACAGTATCTGTACCTGAACACCATTCAACCGGTGATTAAATTACAGGGCAGGGATATTTATGCCATCCACTCTGATCATCTGGGAACACCCAGAAATGTGACCGATGAAAACCAGAAAAACGTTTGGCAGGCAAACTATAGTCCGTTTGGTAAGGCGGAGATTAAAACAGAACAAATAACTCTGAACCTACGCTTTCCGGGGCAGTATGAAGATGAAGAGACGGGTACTTATTATAATTATTTTCGGGATTATGATCCGGGGGTAGGAAGGTATCGGACTAGTGATCCGATTGGGTTACAGGGTGGATTGAATACTTATGCGTATGTGGATGGAAATCCATTAAGTAAGATGGATCGTTTAGGTTTGTTATTGGAGTCTCCACCTAATACGGCACTTTATAGGGCACTTGCGGAAGCAGGGGTAATAGCAGTAGCAGATGGCCCGGAAATTGGTTTAGCAGATGCGGCTGCTCTTGGTTATATAGCTGGTGCAGTTATAGGTATCACGTACTCGGCAGTGACAAGGTATCTAGATCGACCTGAAAAAGAAGATATTGACTTTTTATATAATGAGATAAGGTTATATAAGCCCAATTATACAAGTCGTGCAGGTAGAACGTGGGACGAGCATAGACTGCTTCTTTTAGATTTGTATATTGCTCAATCTGAATATGTGAGGGCTTATTCTGCTCGAATCTGCATGGATAACTCAAACACTATTTATACAGAAGAGTTATTTGAAAGAGCTGAATCAGCGTTAAAACTTAGAGACGATCTTGATGCTTCTCTAGAGAATATAATGGCTTTTCTATCTCCAGAAGGTATATATTTCCCTAATGAAGAGATATATAGAGCTGAAAGGTTTGCATATGAATTATATTTGGAGCAGGGAGGGGATTTATCGTTTAAGGATTGGTACTATAGGGTAAGACTTAAGGAAGATCGAAATGCAGCAATCAAACCTCCTGGATATGAAAACCCTGGTCATCATGATCCCAGTAATAGTGGGCCAAATACTTATGATCCCTCAAAGGCTGTTTTACCAAAAAATCATGATGAGTTATGGGAAAATAGTGTTCCAGATCCCAGTAGGAGTAACAGGAGATGGGCGAAAGTAGGAACTGGTAAGAATGCTATTTATCATAGGTTTCAAGATGACGGAAATGGAAATTGGCATTGGAATGGATCTACTGATGGTTTAACAAAAAATGGCAAGGCTCGTGAAATAAACTTGCGTAATATTCCAAAAGAGATAAAGAGAATGTAATACAAAATGTCTACTTTGATTGGGAATAAGAATAATTTTGCTATTGAGTACTCTATCGTTCAGTTGTTACCACATCTGATGGGTAATATACGTTTGTGGATTGGAGGGTATTATGTAGGATACTATGATTCTCCTATTATTCTTGGTACAGCAGCAAGTGAATTAGATACTATTCGTCAGTCTTATGGAGAAATGACTATAGAGAACATTAAAAATATAGATCCTAAAGATATTGAGAAAAGTATATATAGTGATGAATCTGATGAAATTAATCAAAATATGCGATCATTAATGCTAGCGGATTCAACTGACGACTTTCTGCTTTATTTGTACGAAGATGGGGATCAACTGGTGTTTTTTTGGAAATTGTTAGAAGACCACGATTTAGACTATCCAAATTATGATTATGAGTTACACACGTTTCCTGTCAGTAAATATGTTTATGATAAAATCGTAAAAGAGTTTTCAGTAAAGATAAAGATGTTGCGATAGGAAATCAGCAAGCAGATCAATGGGTTCAGACTGGAGTACTCCCGCTTAAACGGACATTCCTAAACAGGTGTAATATGGAAGGAATATAGGACACCCAGGAAAAAGGAATATAGGACACCCATAAATTAATAAATTAATAGACACTCTCAAAGGTTTCCGCTAACCTAAAACTGCAAAAGAAAAAAAAGGACTTTAATAAATCTCAAAAGGAAAGGAGATAGACAATGACCGTCGCCCGAGAAAGATTAATCGATGTAACCTCCACCCCGTAGCAATAGAGCAAATAACAAGCAAATAAACACAAATAATAGTTTCAGCCAACTGGCGTCTCATCCTTTATGTCAACACTAAGTTAAATCTGATAATGACAATTAATAGACCAGCTAAGAAAACACTTCTTGTTCTGCTTCTCATCTATGTGGTCGCAAGCTTAATACATTTCATCCACAATGCTGAATTTCTCACTGACTACCCAAACTTACCTGACTCGTGGACGCGTACAGGTGTCTATCTTGTTTGGATAGGAATGACAGTCGTTGGGGTGATAGGTTGGGTCCTGGTGGCTCGCAATTTCTACTTCTCGGGCCTTTTGTTGTTAGCGATATATGCTGTACTTGGCATGGATAGTCTTGGTCATTATATCGTTGCACCTTTCTCGAGTCATACGCTTACAATGAACTTGACCATCATGTTCGAAGTGACCACCGCTACATTATTACTTATTGGAGTTGTAAATCATGTGGTACGGGGAATGTTAAGGAAAAGGTCACTGGAATAAGAAAGTAAGGAAGTATTTCGTTTGGATACCTCGTTCTATGATTCTCATTTACATCGGCGAGCCTAATCAATCCATGTGCAGGTGAGCAAACAGGAGAGCTGACGACTGAAATTGCTAAGTTCGGTGATATTGTTAATGTAAAATATACCCCCAACAAGTATGAAACGAATATGATTCAAATTTATAAAAAAGATGGAAGTGATTTTGTGTTGTACTCTAAGAATAGTAATAAAATAAATTTTTATATTGATTTGATGCGTTATTGGGAAAAGCATAAGGGAAAGTAATTGCATGCGTATATACGCTGTAATGGCAAAGGGATTTGATTCTAAGTATATTATACTAAGAAAAAACAGGGTCAGGTCGAACGAAGATAATAAAACCTCAAAAAGAAGAAGGCTGTACACATTAATCGTTTGGATTAATATAAATAGAGACTAACCTGCTTGAGTAGAGAATATTCTACAAATAAAAAAGGGTATTTAGTCTATTTTTAACTATTATCTCAGCCTGGCTATTATTTGTAAGCCTCAGAATTATTACCAAATTGTCAATTATTGTTAATAAAATAAATTATTAACACTTGCCGCTTATTTTATTCAAGATTCTTGTTAGCCGAACCGATAAACAGGTATCAGAATTTGTCTTCTTTTCTTGTAGTAAGACAAACTGAAATATCTATTTTACTATTTTATATGAGGTTAATATGAAAATGACGCGAGTATTATTCTGGGTAGCTATCAGTTTTATTTCATCTGTGATGACTGTGCATGCAGGTAAAATTTCACCTGAAACCGTCAATGGTGCGGAAACGATTGATAGTGCTAAAGCTAAAGTGCTTTTTGACAAAGGTGTTTTATTCGTAGATGTACGTAGCGATAAAGACTGGAGTGCGGGTCGTATACCTGATGCAATTCACCTGAATGTGAAAACTGCGTTCAACGAGGGCAGTCTTGCTAAAGAAGTTAAGAAAGGCGAGGAAGTAGTTATGTACTGCAACGGTGAAAGTTGTTTACGTAGTTCAAAAGCAAGTGCTATGGCAGTGGGCTGGGGCTTTACTAAGGTCTATTACTATCGCTTAGGCTTTCCTGCATGGAAATCAGCGGGCTATCCAGTTGAATAAACAGTAAAACTACAGCATCAGGGTAAGAAGTATATGAGTTTACGAGCAAAAATAATCATTGTCGCCATGTTAGGAATCTTGTTGGTTGCAGCAGGATTAATTATCAGCGGATCAATTTCACGCGGGCAAATTGAGGATCGATTTTCTGAAGCAACTGTTTTAGGAAAATCAGCATTGTGGAAGAAAATAATTGGAGGAGAGCTTGATGCAATGGAAAATGGAATTACTAGCCTTGCCAGGGATCGCTCTACTCGTAATGCTCTGAAGAAAAATGATTATAAGTCTCTGAATGATAGTGCTTCTACTACCTTTAATTTATTGAGTGCATCTAAAGTAATAGATAGTCTGCTCATTTTTAACTTAAATATGGAGGTTGCATATTCTGCCCCGGTTAATAAATCTGGTCGGGTAAGTAACCCCCTCGTTAAAAGTGTCTTAGATAGCGGAAAAATTGAACGAGGGCTGGTGAAAGATAATGATGGTAGATTGCAAGCCATGGTTGCATTCCCTCTTACTGTTCGTGGTAAAGCAGTAGGTATCGGAGTTTATTCGCGTGATCTTGATTCTGCACTGTTGGATTTCAAGAAAAATGAAGGATCAGATGTTTTTGTTTTATCAGCTGATGGAGTAGCACAATACGGTACCGAGAAAGATCTCCTGGATAGGCTAGATATTCAATTGCCTCAACTCGGTGAGCACTCTGTAGACGTTGCAAAACTGGATAAGAATGTTTATTCGGTAACTGTGCAGCCTATTGTTGATTCAGAAGGTGCGGATGTTGCACAGATGGTTAGTATTAAAGATTATACTGAAAGTTATAACCGTCAACAAAATATCAATCTGATCTCCTATGCAAGTGCGGCATTAACAATTCTGGTTATTCTGGTTGTGTTGTATTGGTTCTTAAATCGCTCGCTAAAGCCTCTGCAAGATGTAGTGGCAACTTTGGAAGATATTGCCCAAGGTGATTTGACCGGACAAATTCAAGTGACTTCAAATGATGAGGTTGGAAAACTTCAGTCAGCAATGCAAGTAACTGTCATTAATTTACGTGAGATGATAGATCAAATAAATCAACTGACAGACAAGCTGGGTGATTCCTCAGATAACATGTATAACATTACTGATGAAACACGTATCGGTATTGAAAAACAACGTACAGATGTAGAAATGGTAGCGACTGCTATGAATGAAATGACTTCGACTGTACAGGAAGTCGCTAGACATGCATCTTTGGCAGCTGAAGCTGCAGATAACGCTGATAAAGAGTCACGCAAAGGGAAAAGCGTTGTACAAAATACCATTACGTCTATCAATCAACTGGCAAGTGATATAGAGAAATCTACAGACGTTATTACCGAGGTTCAAAAAAACAGTGAGAATATTGGTACTATATTAGATGTCATTAGAGGCATTGCTGAACAAACAAATTTGTTGGCGTTAAACGCTGCAATTGAGGCGGCAAGGGCAGGAGAGCAAGGCAGGGGCTTTGCGGTTGTTGCTGATGAGGTGCGTACATTAGCGAGTAGAACACAACAATCTACTCAGGAAATACAGAAAATGATTGAAGCATTGCAGGTAGGATCCCAGAATGCAGTGGATGCGATGGGTGCCAGCCGCAATCATGCTAACGAGAATGTACAATTTGCTGCCGAGGCGGGTGAGTCTCTGAATATTATCACCGATGCAGTCGATACCATCTCTCAAATGAACCTGCAAATAGCAAGTGCTTCAAATGAACAGAGCACTGTTGCAGAAGAGATTAATCAAAACGTAGTTAATATTAACGAAGTAGCTGATCTTAGTGCCGAAGGTGCTCAGCAAACTTTAAATGCGAGTCAGGAATTGCAGGAGTTGGCAACCCAATTACGCGGGCAAATTAGTAAGTTCAAAGTTTGAATGATATGTTTTTTAGTTAGTAATATCTATTATTGATGGTGCTGTTGAGCTAACTACTAGCGATTGATAATTGAGTACTAAAAGCCAACCAAAGTTTAGGCTTAAAATGATTGTTTGCATCCCAAGGTATAAAGTATCCTATATACGCGTAATTAAGTGGGTTAGGTTGTGTTGACCTTGTTTAGCAGAAATCGGCTTAAAATATCAGTATTTGATTAAATCTTATGAAATGTATCTAGTCTATTAACCTGTAAATAGAAACGAAGTGCGGTAAAAGTTATCTCATTGTTTTTAATGTATAAATAAATCATATCTAATGGAAATTAAGTTACCTTTTACCTGGGTAACATATAGTAAGTAAAAATATATTGGGTTGATCAATGAAAGGCTGTTGCGATATAATTAGCTGAAATCAATGGAAGTTATATAATATGGAGGCATGGATGGCTCACCTACCTTGTGCTGAAGAACATAGCATACTCATACATTCAAATCTCACGATTTTTTCCCCTAGCCGCGGGGATATAATTTTCATCTGTTTAGCAGAGTTATGTCTCAAGAGATACATCTCAATAGAGTTAATGATCAGAGAATTAATTAAATAGCACAACTCGTATTGGAGCAAGGGAAGCATGGATACATTTATAGGGATCATATTAGTTTTAGCTTTATTGTTAATGACAAATTGGTGGTGGATTAAAAAATTATTATTTAAATATCAATTACGCAGCCTTGAAAAGAAAAGGCTATCCGAGAGAGTAAACAACGTTTATCGTAAATATGTAGGTAATGATTATGCTGGATTTTCCAGTTCACTCGCTACACTTTCCCGGTCCGAAGTTTATGAATTTCAAAAATACCTTTCCAGCGTTAAAGCAGGAAATCAGCTGCTACGAAAATATGCACAGGACAATGGTGATAATTCATCGGCATTATATTTATATGGGAGCAGTCTGGTAGATGAAGCCTGGAAAGTACGTGGGTCTGGTAGTGCAAATACAGTTGGCCAGGATCAAGCTAATCTGTTTATTATTTTCTTACAGGAAGCAGATGTAAATTTACGAAAAGTGTTGAAACTTTCACCAGAATATATCGAAGTGTATGCGCCTTTGATACGTGCTCAAATGGGACTGGGTAACGCTATGGAATCGTGGTCACTCTATAAAGAGGCTAAGAGTATTGAGCCGGGAAGACTAGACTATGCACTTGCCATGCTTTTCCAATTAACAGAAAAATGGGGTGGAAGTCATAAGGATATGTTCAAATTTGCACGTGAGCAAGCAACATCTGGGGATTCAGAGTTTTCAGCAGGGTTAATTGCAGCCGCACACCATGAATATTGGCAGTTTCTGGAGTCAAAGGAGGGGAATCGTTACTATGCTGATAAAATGGTCAAGAACGAATTACTCAATGCTATAGAGCCTGTTAACAAATTGGATACAGAGGAAGATTATTCTGCTAGATACCAGAAAATGCTAGCGCAAAATTATGTTGCGTTATGTTTTTTATGTATGAATGAAAAGAAAAAAGCGCGTGCTATATTTCGCTCTATCGGTGAGCATTATACTCCTTATCCTTGGGCTTATATGGATCACTTGCCAGGCGCTGCCTATTTACGTTACAGAAGTATGGCGGGTGCAGGTTCCGTATAAAAGTTGATATCTACCTGTTGCTTAGGTGCTTACAATGATAGGAGTATTCATTTTTTAGTGAAGCAATAGAAAGGTTAAATGTTTACAAAATACTTGTTCGAGCATTCTAACGGCTTAATAATATTCTTGTGTCGTTATTCGGGGCTGCTAATGAGGGGTAATTAAAAATTAGTTATGGTTACATAATATATTTGCGTGATATCTTTTATTGTTAGAAATTTATCATTTGTTTTCAACACAGGTGATTTAAGTATTGGTAATAGGAATTGCAGGGCTCAGCATACTTTTGCCATTGTTTCAGAGATACAACTGAAGTTGGTATGACGGAAGGAAAGTCCTGTTGAGCTTCAATTATATTCCAAGAAAACTGTTTGTATCAGAGTCAATTGATGAAATTAATGGAATTTGAAACTATATTAGCGATAAATTGTGAATTAGTAAGCAAAATTGAAAACTATAGGTAGTAATCGTGATTTCATTGGGATAAGATCAGCAAAATTTAATTAGAATCACTCAAAATCATGGAGGATAGATTGTGAGCCTGTTTTATAAATATTGTCTTTTGATTGTTCTTGGTTCAGTTATATCTTTTCCCGTTTTTGCCAAAAAAGACGTGGCAGGTTCTCAAGATCACCCTCTCATATCACGTTATGCTAATAGTCATATTAAGCAGTATTCTCTCACTGACTTTGATGAGGTTGATATTGCTATCGGTCCTCGCGATACCACAAATGAACGGCCACCTGTTAAAACGCTGGAAGGTAAAGTCACTACTATAATTTATGAAACGAATACCAATACAGAGTCAGTTGTTAAGGTTTTTAAAAATTACACGCATGCATTAAAGAGAGCAGGCTTCAAGCAAATATTTACTTGTAATAATACAGCTTGTGGTCGTGATTTTTACATGCAATTGATTGTCCCAACACATCGAAAAGCCCAGTTTCTTAGAATTGATCCTTGGAATACTAATGCGCGCTTTGCAAATTATAGATATTGGTCAGGTAGTTTTAAAAAAGGCGACAAACAAGTTTATGCGAGTTTACTTGTTAAAATGAAATCATCGAGTCAATATCCTGTAGAGATTGCTCTGGATATCATTGAGGCAAAATCAATGAAGCTGGACTTGGTAGCCATTGATGTTAATTCCTTAACTTCTTCAATCAACTCTACTGGTAAAGCAGTCTTGAAAGGGATTTACTTTGACCATGATAAGGCTATTGTAAAACCTGAATCAAAACCTTCGATGGAGGTAATAGCTAAATATTTAGGGGGAAATTCCAATGTCAGAGTTTATATAGTCGGGCATACGGATAATTTTGGTTCGGATCAACATAATAATGGACTCTCTAAACGTCGTGCATCAGCCGTTGCTGAGTATCTTGTCAATAAATACAAGATAGACAAAAATAAACTGGAGGCGCATGGAGTCGGGGCATTGGCTCCTGTTACTACTAATTCTACTGAAGAAGGTAAAGCCGAAAATAGGCGAGTTGAAATTGTTTTGAAGTCTTTAAAATAAAATATTAAAACCATTAGAATATTGATGTTCAGAATATTGGTTGGCTATCAGACAATGGTTGATTTGATAGTAATGTATCATTAAAGTTAAGTTGGGAATGTTAGAAAAGGAAGCATGGATGGCTCACTTGTTAAGATGTTCAATGCAAAAATATTCGTTGCTATTTCTGCAGCAAAAATGGGGGCACTACCTAAAAATTAAAGTCGATGGTTATTCTATCGTTTTTAATCGTATAGGGTGGGCTTTATGTCTGGTAAGATATTTTTTTCTTATCAAGGGTGCCAGTACTGTTATGGATAGTCCACCTGGGTTTAAAAAACGAATATTCTGTTTGGATGTTGTATTCATAGGCCATAAAGGGAGTTTGTTTTGCCTATAAAATCATATCTATTAAAGTTACTCGTTCTATTTATCTTTGCTTCTCTTATGGCAGCTTGTGGAGGTGGAGGAGGCGGTGGTGGCGATGGAACAATAATTATAGAAAATTCTCCTATTGCTGATATAGTAACGGCTAATGGTGATGAAGACATAGCATCCATTGTAGTTATACTGGGCGGTAGTGATGGTGATGGAACTATTGCTAGTTTTACGCTAGAAAGCCTACCAGTAAATGGTTTTCTTTATAGTGATGATCAGTTAACGCTTCCAGTTTTCAATTCAACTAAGTATCTACCCACTACAAATACCCTGACCTTGTATTTTGCTCCCGCTGGTGACTTCAACGGCAGTACGAGTTTTGATTATTTTGCAACAGATAATGACGATCTTGATTCTACTGTTGTTCCTGTAACAATTGTAGTAAATCCTGTTAATGATGAACCTGTTCTTGTTAATAACAAGCTTTCTATCAATGAAGGTCAAACCAAAATTGTAACTGAGCAGGAAATTAGTGCTACAGATGTCGACAATGATGAGCTGACTTATATAATCTCTAATGTAGATAATGGACAATTTGAGCGTGTTTCTGAAGCAGGCTTACGTATTACTCAATTTACTCAAGCTGAAGTGAGTGCAAGTAAAATTCAGTTCGTGCATGATAATAGTGAGCAAGCGCCTTCATTTTCTCTTGCTTTAAGTGACTCCATTGTGACAAAAGAAGCTGTGGTTGCAGATATTGTTTATAATTCAGTGAATGATAACCCTCCTGTATTTACATCAACTGATAATGTAAATGTTTCAGAAAATACCATTGCCGTATTAACATTGGCCGCGTTTGATCTCGATTCCAATACTTTAGATTATTCAATAGTTCCTGGAGGTGCTGATAACTCACTTTTTAGTCTTAATGACAGGAATTTGATTTTCAAAATTCCACCTGATTATGAAACCCCTTTAGATGTTGGTGGCAATAATATATATGAAGTCATGGTGGGTGTTTTTGATGGTATATCAATGACAACTCAACAAATATCGGTAAGTGTTTTAAATCTGAATGATAATAGCCCGGTTCTTACTAGCGCGACAGCTATAAGCATTGCAGAAAATAACCCAATAGTGCAGACGCTAACAGCAGTTGATGCAGACCAAAATACAGTTATTTACTCGATCGTCTCAGGCGGCGTTGATAATGGATTGTTCAATATTAGCAAAAATGTCTTGAGTTTTATCAGCGCACCTGATTATGAAAATCCATTGGATGTTGGCCGCGATAATACCTATACCGTTAATATAGGTGTGTCTGATGGTGTTAATGTAACAACGCAGCCAGTCACAGTGACTATCACGAATATTAATGATAGTCCTCCTATATACACCAGTTCGACTGCGGTTTCTGTAATTGAGAACGTCACTTCAGTTCAGACGGTTACTGCGACTGATGATGATACACCTATATTAATATACTCCCTGATTAGTGGTAGTGGGGGAGAAGATAATGCGTTATTTGTTATCAATGGGACAAGCGGGGTGATGAGTTTTAATACGGCTCCAGACTATGAAGTACCTCTGGATAATAATGCTGACAATGTGTATCAAGTAAAAGTTGGGGTCAGTGATGGAGTTAGTACTGTCTCTCAATCGGTAACGGTTACGGTCACTAATGAAAACGATAACACACCTATATTTACCAGTCTGACATCGGTTAATTCGAGTGAGAATATAATAACAATCCTTACGGTCACCGCTACAGACGGTGATGATGATGTGCTTACTTACTCGTTGGATAGTGGTTTAGGAGGTGATGATAATTCACTAGTTTCTATCAATTCAAGTAGCGGGGATTTGGTATTTGTATTGACGCCAGACTTTGAGGCACCAGGTGACAGCAATATTGACAATGTATATCAAGTTAGGGTTGGTGTAAGTGATGGAGTTACAACTACATATCAGGCCATAGCAATTACAATAACAAATGCTAATGATAATATACCTGTAATTACTAGTGCAGATACTGTGACAATTAAGGAAGAAACTAACGCCGTGTTGACAGTTACTGCTACCGATGATGATGATGATTCGCTGAATTACTCTTTAATGACAGGATCCGGAGGAGAAGATAATGCTCAATTTTATATCAATAACGCTACTGGCCAGTTGAGTTTTATAGATGATCCTGAATATGATGAGCCGGAAGATACCGACGAGGACAATAATTATAAAGTTTTAGTAGCCGTCACTGATGGTTTAAATACGACAACACAAGAAATCATAATAACTGTTTCATTAGTAAGTTTTCCATACATTGAAGACTTTGGCACAGGATCAGATGGATGGGTTATTGTTGATGATTATAGTAATCTGTCTAGTTGGGCGGTAAATTCTGGTGTACTTGAACAAAGTCTTGATTACGGTATTTCTTCGGTCACGCGAGAGCTTGATGAAACCTACCATAGAGGGACTTATGCATACTTGATGGATGGATTGTCATTATCAAACTACAGAGTTTCAGCGGACCTGACACCAATAGAGCAACCCGGGTACTCATTTTTAGATGATGGGCATGATATTGGTCTCATGTTTAGATATCAGGATAATGACAATTATTATCGAATCGTACTGAATTCAGAATATGGGTATTCAAGACTGGATAGAAAGTTTGAAGGCGTTTTTAATACCTTGGCAGCTGATGCCAGAGGTTATCTTGGAGAAGGAATTGCTATACATGTAGAAGTAGAAGTCAAAGGGGATCTCATTCAAGTGTATATAGACGGTGAAGCACGTTTTGCTGTTAAGGATGATAAAATCACCAGCGGGAGTGTAGCATTGTATACTGAGGACGGAGCACAGTTCGATAATATTACTCTTGATAATAACAGTATTACACCTGCCATTGTTATTAATGAACCGGCTGCATTTACTGCTATACCTGATTCCATATTTTTTGTTTCTGCGGTTGCAGTCAATGTTCCAGCTTCAGCCAGCGTATCGTTTGAAATTGATGGTAATCCATGTGGTGCTACCACGGAAGTTTCTGTCGGTTATTTCACTAGCACCTGTAATGTATCGATAGCCGGTGAACATTCTATACAAGCTAAAATAGAAGATAATATTATCTTGGCGAGTGATACTAATAGCAGTGTCGGGTCATCTGCTGAGGTGCGACTTATAGTAGGAGACAGTATTAGTAATGGTGTTTCAGATACTGTCAGTGATGATAACTTTTCCATAGACGGAAAAGTGATTGGAGAACAAGGATACGCGGGTGTATTACAGGATCTCTTAACCGGTTCTAAATCGTTGCCCCAAATGATTTACAATGAAGCTGTACCAGGTGATGAATCTTGGGAATTAGATCTCAGGTTGTTTTCTATCATGGAGAGGCATCCTGAAACGACAGCTGCTCACGTTATGATAGGGACGAATGATACTGGTCGATCAATGCCGATTCCCAGTGGCCTTGGATGCTCAGGTGCGTCTTGCAATGGCACCTACAAGGAAAACATTCAAAATATCATTGACACTTTAAATGCTGCGAGTATTACGCCTGTTATTGCTTATATCCCGCCTGTATTTAAAACAGATAATCCACTTACTGAAACAAGAAACGTACTGACGCAAGAATATAATGTTGTGCTTGCTACTGAGCTTTCTATTCAAGCATTAGGACCGGATTTTTACACTTATTTTTTGAGTGCGGATGAAAATAGGCTGAGCCTCTTCTCTGATACGTTGCATTTTAATGGTTTAGGGTATGTAGTAATGGCGCACTTATGGGATCACTACTTAAATGGCAATACCTCATTGCCTAGCCGTGGACAGTTGCCTTTGGTGTTGGAAGATATATGTGTCAGAATAGTTTCGTTCGATTGTCAGGATCCATTGCAATATAAGCAGGATTTGATGCAATTAGGTAATCCATACTATATTGATGAAAGTTATGAAATACAGTCTATTCCTAGCCTGTTAGATGGAGGTGTCTGGCTCCGAACTGCTAATTCTGAAAAGTCGAACTTACGTAGTGACTATCTTAGTTTCACCGTTGATCGAAACGTAGAAGTGTTTGTCGCTTATGATGCTTCCGCTATTGTTCTGCCACCATGGTTTGTAGGATTCACGGATACTGGATTAACTATCACAGTATCGAATCCTATAACGCCTACGATGAAGCTTTATAAAAAGACTTTTGTTTTAGGAGTAGACACTCTATCAGATGGTACCATTCTGTTGGGTGGGAATATTTCTGGGGGTGCTATTGGTGTTAATTCAAATTACGTCGTTATTATAAAATCATTGTAATTATTGTATGTCATCATAAACAGTAATTGTTCTCAAGAGAAAAAGTACGAAATATGCATACTTAGCTTAGTATGTATCATAATATTTCTGGACTTACAGAGAGTTGTAAATGATGATATGAGGAAGGGAAGCTACATATAGCAGTCAATATATAAAGTTTAATAACCTAAATAACGCGCACTTTGATAAAACACAAAACTGGCAATCCAGGCTAAACCTAACGCCCAGGTGACACTGAAAGCAGTGTATCCCCAGCTCTTAGATTCACTCTGCATGGTAGCCACTGTAGATAGGCAGGGAGTGTACAGAAGCACAAATAACATAAAGCTATAAGCTTGAACCCAGTCCATGTTAGCGCCTATATATCCTACCAGGGCTGCACCTTGAAGGCCGGTCATGGCTACCAGTGAACCCAGTACTATCTCTTTGGCAACAAAACCGAATACAAGTACCACGGCCATTTGTGCGCCGATCCCTATTGGATTTAATACAGGTGACAGCCATTCTCCCATCATGCCAGCCAGACTTTCAGGCCCACCGGGAGGAGTAGCTACTGGGTAGTGTGTTAGTACCCAAACCAACACGACACCAATAACAATAAAGGTGCTGGCGCGTCGAAGAAAGTGTTTTACTTCAGACCAGCCTCTCAGAATAACCTGGTTGATAGTAGGTAGCCGATAGGGAGGTAGTTCGAGTACGAAAGGTTCGTTACTGGATAGACGGCCTTTTAGTAACAAAGCGCTACCAAAGGCAGCGGCAAAACTCGCCATGTAAAGTGAAAACAGAACAATAGGAGCTGCCTGAGGTGAGAAGAGCGCCGTTGTCATGAACAAAAAAACTTGTAGCCGAGCTGAGCATAATGAAAAGGGAATAATGAGCATGCTTAGTAAGCGTAAGGGGCGACTGCGCATAACGCGAGTACCCATTAATGCGGGAACATTACAACCAAAACCCATTAACATCATGACAAAGCCACGACCGTCGAGTCCCATTTTAGCCATCAGTGCATCTGTTAGATAGGCAGCACGCGACAAGTATCCACTATCCTCGACCAGAGCCATCATGAAAAAGAACAAAATAATGACGGGAACAAATGAGGCAACTGTGGCTACCCCATCGTAAACGCCATCCACTAAGAGACCAAATACAGCTTCGGGTAACACTTGTTGCATAGGTTCCAGTGCTGCGGATCTAAATTGATCAAGTATCCAGGCAACCCCTTCTTGTAAGGGAGCCCCGAGTGTATAAACAGCCTGAAAAACTAAAAACATGAATAGAAAAAATAAAGGTAAGCCGAGTAGAGGATGCAGTAGTACGCGATCAATGCGCTCAGTCGTCTTTCGTTCGAGAACAACAGGCATGACGATGGTCTCAGACATCAATCGTTGTGCCTTATCTGCTACAGCATCATCTTGTGCTAGCTTGCTTTGTATTTTTTCCAGTTCGCAAGGGATAGCACTGTGTAAACTTTGCGCGAGTAATTCTTTCGCCTGTTGAACACCAGTCCCACGTTTTGCGCTGATCATTGCAACAGGAAAATGCAGTTCATCTGCTAGTTTTTTGGTGTTGATCCTCACACCTAGTTGCTCAGCTTCATCCATCATGTTTAGCATCAAAACACAATTACAACCCAGCTGACTAAATTGAACAGCCAGACCTAATTGGTGGTCGAGTTGAGTAGAGTTGAGAACCAGGCAGACTAGATCAACCGGGTTGTTTTCAAGAAAGCGACGTACTACTTGCTCATCTTCAGAAAAACCATGAAGATCATAAATGCCAGGCAAGTCAACAAACTCGACCATGTCGGGTCCGAGAACGATTTTAGATGCTAGAAGGTCTACCGTTACACCCGGCCAGTTGCCAGTTCGGGATGTTGCTCCGGTGATTTTATTGAAAAAAGTGGATTTGCCCGTGTTGGGCATTCCGATCAGGGCAACGCGTTTCATGCCACCAGGCTTACTTTGACCTGGTCAGCATCTTTTAGGCGAACTACTAAGCTAATGCTGCCAATACGTATATGTAGTGGGCCACCCATGCTGCCACGCCTTATGATGCAGGCCTCACGACCTGTGCGCATTCCCATTGAGTGCATGCGTTGACGAACAGCCTCATCAGCATGAATGCTCTGTATAACAGCGCGATCGCCAATGCGAAGGTGGGAAAGACCAATAGAATGTTTTTGTGACATAATAAAATTATAGAATGCAAATGATAATTATTCTCAATTATATAACCTAATCGCTCTTTGAGCAAGGCGTTATTATCAATATAATAATAAAGTAATGAATGTCAATCAATAACCCAATATATTTATGGTTAATAGTGTGGCAGCTTACTTAGAATTTTGAGCAGCTAAATTCACTAATTACACCTAATAAAGGTATGTAGTTATTAGACAAGATAGATATTGTTGCTAAAATTAACTTC
>Ga0316205_10002997_pt1 | contig 16555 bp, 19 predicted proteins | sample 3monthpyrite_MG_FD_204941 | JGI IMG/M metagenome (GOLD analysis project Ga0316205, IMG submission 204941) | Microbial mat bacterial communities from mineral coupon in-situ incubated in ocean water Damariscotta River, Maine, United States -... | ecosystem: Environmental > Aquatic > Marine >... | reverse complement strand
GTATGCCCATGCTGAGTCAATGATCGTTTGAAACTATCCGGGCTTTGCTTGCGAGACGTTTACTTTTTCTGTGGTGTTTGCTTTGGGTGAAGCGGTATGGGTTATTCCCGGTTTCGAAGATGCAGCAGTGGTGCATGACGCGGTCAAGCAGCGCAGTTGTCTTCTTGGCGTTGACCTGAGTCCCAAGTATCCTCCACCTTGCGGGGAGTCCTTGAGGTTGGGTTGATGGTCCTACGCGGCCAGTTTGTCCAGCGTTACGAAGACGCGGTGAACGGGCACAAGACGCGCGGGCTGATCGGGGCGAACCGGACCAAGCCCTACAGTGTCAGCCGGCTTGTGGCACTCTGGTATCGGTCGCCGGAGCACCTCGACCTCGCGCCCAGCACGCAGAAAGCCTATCGCGGGATTGTCGAAAAGTTCCGGGAAAAGCACGGACAACCCGGCGCGCGCGACGAAGCCCTTCCGCGTGGGCGGCGATGGGTTCCATACCTGGGGCGAAGACGATCTGGCGCAGTTCTTCAAAACCCACAAGCCCGGCACGTTGGCGCATACGGCGGTGACGCTGATGCTCTACACCGGTGCGGCGAGAGTTGATGCGGCGAAGCTGGGTCCGAAGAACATCCGCAACGGCAAGATCGAGTACAGGCGACAGAAGGCACAGCGGTCAGGCGGTGTGCTGGTTTCCGTCCCGATCCACCCGGACCTGGCCGAGGTGTTGGTCAAATTGCCGAAGGATCGACCGTTCCTGGTCACCCAAAAAGGCACGATGCGCTCCGCTGGAGGCCTGGGCAATCTCATGCAGCGCTGGACCGAAGACGCCAAACTGCCCCAGTGTTCAGCCCACGGGCTACGCAAGGCCTGCGCGCGCCGATTGGCCGAGGCTGGGGCGACCGCGCACGAGATCGGTGCGGTCACTGGCCACAAAAAACTGGCCCTCGTGCAGCGCTACACCGAGGCCGCAGGCCGCGAAAGCATGGCCGATTCCGCGATTGAGAAACTCATCGCCCGCCCCAATGGCGAGCGTGATTTGGCGAACCTTCCCAAGTGGTTCGTCAAATCCGACACCAAACCCAAGCAGGGAAGGGACAATTTATGAGAAGTGGTGAGCCGTGCAGGATTCGAACCTGCGACCCACTGATTAAAAGTCAGTTGCTCTACCAACTGAGCTAACGGCCCACTAGGCGGCCTATCTAGAAAGAGCCGTCCATGCGGTCAACCCCGATTCTGCCCCAATTGCATAGGAATGCTGGATAAGTCGCAGCCACCCGATTATATGCGGCGTTATGAGCACGCGTGAGCATACCGGATTGCCCTTCATGAAGATGCACGGGCTGGGAAACGACTTTGTCGTACTGGACGGCCGTTCGCAGTCGATCGAGGTTTCCCCGGCGCTGGCCAGGGCCTTGGGGGATCGTCATCGCGGGATTGGGTTTGACCAGCTGGCGTTGATCACGCCGGGGATTGGTGATGCCCATCTGACCTTCTGGAACTCTGATGGCTCCACCTCGGCGGCGTGTGGGAATGCCACCCGCTGTATCGCCCGATATCTGATGGATGAGACCGGACAAGATCACCTGCACCTGACCACCGAGCGTGGCGATCTTTATGCGAGGGATGCGGGTGACGGCCTGACCTCGGTCAATATGGGCGCGCCGCAATTGGAGTGGCAGGATATCCCGCTGGCCGAAGAAATGGATACGCTGGAACTGCCCATCGAAGGCGGCCCCACGGCGACCGGCATGGGCAACCCGCATTGCACCTTTTTCGTCGAGGATGCCGAGGCCATTCCGCTGGAGCAGTTTGGACAGCGATACGAGCACCACCCGCTTTACCCCCAGCGCACCAATGTACAGGTGGTCAGCGTTACCGGCCCCGATCATCTGCGCATGCGGGTGTGGGAACGTGGTGTGGGCATCACGCTGGCTTCGGGCTCGTCCTCTTGTGCTGTGGCTGTGGCCGCCGCCCGGCGCGGTCTGACCGGGCGCAAGGTGCAGATTGATCTGGATGGCGGCACGATGCAGGTCGACTGGCGCAACGATGGCGTCTGGATGACCGGCGCAACCACCCATGTCTGTGACGGTGTGCTGACCCAGGACTTTCTGGATGCGTTGAGATGAGCGTTGCGCCCAAATTCACCACGCTGGGCTGCCGTCTGAACGCCTATGAAACCGAAGCGATGAAAGAGCTGGCGGGCGAGGCCGGGCTGGACAATGCCGTGGTGGTCAACACCTGTGCCGTGACCGCCGAGGCGGTGCGCAAGGCCCGTCAGGAAATCCGCAAGCTGCGCCGTGACAACCCCGCCGCACGTCTTATCGTCACCGGCTGTGCCGCCCAGACCGAACCACAGACCTTCGCCGCAATGGACGAAGTCGATGCGGTGATCGGCAATACCGAGAAGATGCAGGCCGATACATGGGCCGGTTTGGCGGCGGATTTCGTCGGCGAGACCGAGCGCGTTCAGGTTGATGACATCATGTCCGTCACCGAAACCGCAGGGCATCTGATCGACGGGTTCGGCACGCGATCCCGCGCCTATGTGCAGGTGCAAAACGGCTGTGATCACCGTTGCACCTTTTGCATCATTCCTTACGGTCGCGGCAATTCGCGCAGCGTGCCTGCAGGCGTTGTGGTGGATCAGATCAAGCGGCTGGTCGGGACAGGCTATAACGAGGTGGTACTGACCGGGGTCGATCTGACCTCGTGGGGCGCTGACCTGCCCGGCGCGCCGCGTCTGGGCGATCTGGTCATGCGGATCCTGAAACTTGTGCCCGATCTGCCCCGCCTGCGGATCAGTTCGATTGACTCTATCGAGGTGGACGAGAACCTGATGCTTGCCATCGCGAGTGAGCCACGCCTGATGCCCCATCTGCACCTGTCGCTGCAACATGGTGATGACCTGATCCTCAAACGCATGAAGCGCCGCCATCTGCGTGACGATGCGATCCGGTTTGCCGAAGAGGCGCGCGCACACCGTCCTGATATGACCTTCGGGGCCGATATCATCGCGGGTTTCCCCACCGAAACCGAGGCGCATTTCGAGAACTCGCTTAAGCTGGTCGAAGACTGCGACCTGACATGGCTGCATGTCTTCCCTTACTCCAAGCGCGAAGGTACCCCTGCGGCCAAAATCCCCAACCAGGTGAATGGCAACGTGATCAAGGAACGCGCCGCGCGGTTGCGCGCAGCAGGCCAGGCGCAGGTGACGCGCCATCTAAAGCAACAGATCGGCCGCACGCACCGCATCCTGATGGAAAACTCCCGCATGGGGCGGACCGAGCAATTCACTGAAGTGGTTTTTGATACCAACCAATCCGAAAGCCAGATCGTGACCGCCCCGATCACCGGGATCAACGGCACACAGCTGACCGCGTGAGCAGGCCTGTCCTCTGGTCCTTCCGGCGGTGCCCCTATGCAATGCGCGCGCGGTTGGCGATTGTGTCTTCGGGCACCTCTGTTGAGCTGCGCGAGGTGGTGTTGCGCGACAAACCAGCCGCCTTCCTTGCCGCCTCGCCCAGCGCCACGGTGCCGTGTCTTGAAACTGCGGATGGCGTGATTGACGAAAGCCTTGAGATCATGATCTGGGCCTTGCACCAGAACGATCCGGAGGGGTGGTTGGACATGCCCGACACTGATCTGATTGCCACCTGTGATGAACCGTTCAAGACGGCGTTGGATCATTACAAATATCCGACGCGTTATGCGGATATCGATCCCGAGCAGGCCCGCAGCGCGGCCAGCGGTTTTATCGAAACGCTGGACCGGCAGTTGGGCGATCAGCCTTACCTGTTTGGTGCCACACCCAAACTGGCCGATATGGCGGTCCTGCCGTTTGTGCGCCAGTTCGCCCATGTTGATCTTGCGTGGTTTCAGACACAGGATTGGACAGCGGTATCCGGTTGGCTGGAGCGGTTCAAAACCTCGGACCGCTTTGCTGACATCATGCCAAAATTTACTCAATGGCAGGATGGCGATATACCGGTCCTGTTTCCACAGGGGAAATCACCATGAGCGCTGATCAGAATACCGGCTTTCGCGTTACATACGGCGTTAAAGAGTCTCCGGAGATGGGTCTGGGTGTCTTTGCCTGCGAAACGATCAAGCAGGGAACCATTGTCTGGCGTCACATACCCAGCCGGCTGGTTGTCCATGACGAGCGCTCGTTCAAAGCTGCCATCAAGGACATGACACATGACCAGATTGTCTATGAACTGACCCATTCTTTTGGGCTGGCGGACCTGCCGGGTTGCGTGATCAGTATTTCCGACGAAGGTGCCCTGATCAATCATTCCAGCGATGCAAATGTGGCAACGAACAATTTCGGCCCGCTTGAAACACAGCTGGATGTATCGTCTGCCAGCTATCTTCAGGACGTGACCAACCTGCTAATGAGTGACCGATACGCCCTGATCGCAACGCGGGATATCGAACGCGGCGAAGAGTTTACCAACAATTACGGGGACGAGGTGTCTGATCCGCCGTTTTTTACCGCCATGTATGAGCTCTATGACATCGACGACGACTTTCTGGACAGTAACTGACGGGCCGCGCGCCAGCCGCGCGGGTCGGATTCCACCGCTAAAAAAGCCCCGCCAATAAAGGCGGGGCATAGGTGTGGTGCCGTGGTGTCAGGCCACAGGCACCGGCGGTGTTCGTCAAATAGGTTAATTCGGGCGCTCGGCCATTTCGGCGCGGATTTGCTGGCGAAAGACGTCGATGGACACTGGTTTGCCGTCGCGTCTGATGCACCAATAGGTCCAGCCATTGCAGCTGGGGGCGCCCTCAAGAGCCGCCCCAACCTGATGGATCGAGCCCTTTACATCGTCACCAATCAGTGTGCCATCGGCACGCACCTTGGCCTTGTGACGGCCATTCATGCTCAGCAGTTCTTCACCCGGGCGCAACATGCCGCGTTCGATCAGCTGACCAAAGGGCACGCGCGGCTCGGCGCGTTTGCTGGTGGAAACCTGCAGCGCTTCGCGGTCGTATTTGCGCACCTTCGCGAGGCGTTTTTCGGCCACCTTGCGATAGGCGTCTTCACGTTCGATGCCAATGAAATCACGCCCCAGCATCTTGGCCACAGCGCCGGTGGTGCCAGTGCCAAAGAACGGGTCGAGCACAACATCGCCCGGATTGGTCGTGCCGACCAGTACACGGTGCAGAAGGCTTTCGGGCTTTTGTGTTGGATGGGCCTTATCACCCTGATCATCTTTCAGACGCTCATGCCCGGTGCAGATCGGCAGCACCCAGTCGCTGCGCATCTGAATGCCGTCGTTCAGCGCCTTCAGCGCCTCGTAATTGAAAGTATACTTGCCACCCTCATCCCGGCTGGCCCAGATCATCGTTTCATGGGCGTTGGTCAGGCGCTTGCCCCGGAAATTCGGCATCGGGTTGGATTTGCGCCAGACCACATCATTCAGGATCCAGAAGCCCTGGTTCTGCAGGGTCGCGCCGACACGGAAAATGTTGTGATACGACCCGATCACCCAGATCGCGCCATTGGGTTTGAGCAGGCGTTTGGCCGCTTTCAGCCAGCCATCGGTGAAGTCATCATAGGCTTTGAAGCTGGAAAACTGGTCCCAGGCATCGTCCACCGCATCCACCTGGCTGTTGTCGGGGCGATGTAGATCACCCTTCAATTGCAGGTTATAGGGAGGGTCTGCGAAAATCAGATCAATCGACGCTTCGGGAAGCGAATTCATCGCCTCGATGCAATCGCCACTCAGAATCGTGTTCAAGGGGAGCGCGTCAGCGCCCTTGGTTTTGGTTGTCATTATCTGCCTCTGTCCCGGCGCTTTTGCGCTCGTTAAAACGTTTCACTTAAGACCAATTCCAATTGCCTTGAGTGAAACATGCGCCACGGCTCTGGGGCTGTGCTACGTTTCCCAAAAGGCAGTTTCGCTGGTCTTTTGCGAAACGCTTTCGTTGAGGTCAGGATGATTCAAACCGATTCGCAGGTCAAATTCTTTTTTGAATCAGTGGGTTACGTTTTTCTCTTGATACAAGATATTGTGCACCGGCTTGAACGAACGTCTATGGTGAGGGGTCACACCCAGATTTTGCAGCGCCGCTTTGTGGCTTTTTGTCGGATAGCCCGCGTTCGTCTCCCAGCCATAGCCGGGATAGTGTTGCGCCAAATCCCACATGATGCGGTCACGACATATTTTGGCCACAATTGAAGCCGCCGAAATCGACACGGATCGCGCATCGCCCTTCACAATCGCCTCGGCCGGGATGCGCAGACCGCGCGGGATCATGTTGCCGTCGATCAGCAGATGATCCGGCACCTGCGGCAGCCCCGCCACTGCCCTCTCCATCGCCAGATGCGAAGCGCGCAGGATGTTGATGTCGTCAATTTCTTCCACGCTGGCATGGGCAATGCAGACCTGCGCGTGCTCCATGATCTGCTCGGCCAGCGCCGCGCGGCGTTTGGCCGTGAGCGCCTTGGAATCGTTCAGCCCATCGGGAATACACTCAGGATCAAGGATCACGGCCGCCGCGGTCACCGGCCCGGCCAACGGTCCGCGGCCCACCTCGTCAACACCCGCAACGATCTGCGCGCCACGTGACCTCGCGGCCAGTTCAAAAGAAAAGTCAGGGCCTGCCATATATCTTCACTAACCACACAGCCCCGACATATGCAAAGGGGGCGGCCTCTACGGACCGCCCCCTCTGACTGCTCGTGTCTTGGAGCTTTTAGTGCGCCTGGGCGACCCGGTAGCCATACTCACGCAGGCAGCGCCCGGAATAGATGACCCGGTTTTTCTGACGTTTCCGATCCCAGTATTTGATCGCGCAGTCCTGCGGAAGGGCCCGGACATTCACCTGATTGCGACGCAGGCAACCACGTTGAAAGCCGTTCACTTTATACCCCTGCACCTTCTGGTTGGTCCGGCATGTCGCGGGCAGCAGGTAGGGGTTATGGGGCTGCACAGGCGTCACACGGCGTTTCTTGCGCTTCTTCTTCTTGTTTTCATTGATCGCGACGCCGATCACGGCCAAAGCCGCCAGCCCGGCGATCCATTTGGCAACGTCATCATCGCCTGCATGGGCAGGTTGGGCATTGAGGCTGGTCACAGCGACAGCAGCCGACAGAATCAGGGCGATAAATGTGCGGTGCATGTGGATATCCTTTCCAGATTGGCATGGCAGGGGCAGGCAGCAGGGCCTCACCCGATGACCAACGATGCGCCCATCCCTGAAAGTCACGCAATAACGCCACCCTGCTATCGGATATCACCCCGAACAAAGCCGTTTGCGCACAGTCGGTTATTGAATAGCCAAGCGGATCGTCGCATGGTTTGCCCATGACACGCTTTATCATCCCCGCTCTGGCCGCCGTCATCCTGATGGCCGCCACCGCACAGGCCCAAGCCGCCTGTTCCGCCGAATACAAGGCCAAGCGCGACAACCCGCTTGAGCTGTTTTATGATGTCGCGCAGGTGCCCGGACCCTGCACGCTTGAAAACGCCACGGTCCAGTTGCAAACTATGCTTGCCCAGCAGGGTCTGACCCTGCTGAAAGTGCTGTCTGTCTCGGAGAGTTAAAGTTTGGATCATCTGACCGCCACTGCCACCGAGGCCCGACGTTCGGGCAGCCGGGTGGTCATATTCGGTGTTGCCGCGATTGTATTGATCCTGATCGTCACGGCGATTTTCCTGTTCATCACCCTGCCCGATGCCGGTGCGTTCAATGCCCGGGTCGAGCGGATCTTTATCGAAAACGACGCACTCACCACCGATGCTGAAATCAAGCTGCTGGAAATCCTCGCCTTGTCGGGCACAGCGTTTTCCGAAACATTGATCAGCTATCGAATGGTGATCTTCGTGCTGCTGGTGTTTGCCACCGCCCTGTTGATCTCGTCGCTGGTGTTCCTGGTGATGCTGGTGGTGCTGAACCGCCGCATGGCCCAGATCGAACGGGCGGGTATTCAGGTCAGCTCGCTTCTGATCAGCCGCGAAGAGAAAACCGTTTACCTGAACGATATGGGTTTCAAGCTGACCGATGCGGCGATGGAAACACTGGCGGTTCTGGCCGAGGCGCGGATGGATGATGACGTGCTTTCGGGGGCCGAAATCGAAGGCGTAATCTCGGGCCGCTCGTCGGCGGATTGTGACGAGGCGGCAGGTGCCACACGGATCAAGCGGTTGCGTGATGCGCTTGGCAACCAGATGGTCACCGAATTGCTGGTCAAGAATATCGCCCGCAAGGGCTATATGCTGGCGATCGACAAGGATGTGATCAAGGTGGTTTGATGTTTGCGGCGCGGATGGAACAGTTTCAACGGCGTCTGGGCGAGGCTGGGATAGACGTCGCGCTGATCACCGATGATGACAACATCTATTACCTGACCGGCTATTACGACTATCTGCATATGGAATTCGGGCGGCCCACCATACTGGTCGTGCCTGCCTCTGGTCCCACATTGCTGATCACGCCCAGTATTGATCTGGTGATGGCCGAACATGCCGCACGGGTGGATCGGATTGCACCGTGGAATGACGGTGCGGGCGAGGAATGGCGTGCCGAGCTGCCGGGTGTCCTGAAGGGCCGGATCGCGATTGAGCCGGATCACATGCCACCCCCCGTGCGTGCCTATATTGATGCGCAGGTCGAGGCTGTGGGGGATGTCACCCCGATCCTTGCCGATATGCGCATGATCAAAGGCGCGGACGAGCTGCAACTGGCGCGCCATGCCGGACAGGTCGCCAGCGCGATGATGCAGGCCGGGCGCGCGGCGATTGGCGATGGGGTGGCTGAGTACGAGGTGGCACTGGCCACTTCGCAGGCCGGAACACGCAAAGCGGCCCAGCTGTTGGCGGCGCATTACGATGACACCGATATGTCGCCCAACACGCAGTTTCTGCAAATCATGGCCTCGGGTCCCGAGATCACCAAAACCCATCACCGCGCCAGCACCCGCATTATGCGCCACGGTGAACCGGTGTTCCTGTGCTTTTGCGGGATGACCAATTTTCATCGCTTCAAGCTGGGATTTGATCGCACTTTCTGGATTGGTGACATCCCCGATCCTGCCCAGCGTGACGTTTATGAGGTGGCGCTGGCCAGCCAACAGGCAGCACTGGATGCGCTCAAACCGGGCATCACCGCCGAAAGCGTCCATGCCGCTTATGCCGAGGTTATCCAGGGTGCCGGGTATGAGTATCCGTTCCGCTGTGGGCGCGCGACCGGTTACAGCTTTCTGGAAGCGCCGCAGCTTGTCACGGGCGACACCACGGTGTTGCGCCCCGGTATGGTGCTGGCGGTGGATGGGTCGGTTTCGACTCCCGGTTTTCGCGCACAGGTCGGCGATAGCTTTATCATCACCGATGACGGCTACGAGCCGATCACGGATCACCCCAAGACGATTGATCATCTGATCCTCTGACGCTGTTGCATCACGGCTGCACCGTTTTGGTGGTTGTCGTTTTTTCTTTCCTCAGCAGATGAATCGGTTTATCGCCAGAGATGCTTTGGTCCGGGTGCGCGAGTGCCCGGTAAAAGGGAACGTGGTGCGGCATCTGCCAATTCCACGACTGCCCCCGCAACTGTAAGCGGAGAGCGAAGCCGGAATACGTCACTGCCGCACGGTGCGGTGGGAAGACCCGGCCAAGCATCGACCCGCAAGTCAGGAGACCTGCCAAAGTGATCACCCTGTCCGGACGCGGGGCGCGTTTTGGCAACGGAAACTTCTCCGTAGTGGTGGCATTTACGCCGTCTGCGGAGCCCCTTTCTCCGTAGATATCCAACCATATCTTTCGCCCCAAGCGGCGAACGGAGGACTACCCTATGACCCGCCATACTCTGGCTTCGCTTTTGGCCACCACGGCCGTTTTAACCACACCCGCCTTCGCTCAGGATCAGGTGTTCGAGCTGGACACGATCATCGTGGAATCATCCAGCCTGACCCCGGTTGAGCAGGATCGTACCGGCACCACTGTCGAAGTTCTTGACGGTGAAGATGCAGGCAGCAATGACACCACCGTTCTGGATCGCCTGACACGCCTGCCCGGTGTTACCTCAACTTCAAATGGCGGCCTTGGCGCGCTGGCTGGCATCCGCGTGCGTGGTCTGCCCTCGCGCTATGTCGGGGTTCGGATCAATGGCATCGACGTGTCTGACCCGTCCGGAACACAGAACCAGTTCAACTTTGGTGGATATACCGCCTCGGGCGTGCAGCGGATCGAACTTTTGAAAGGTTCGCAATCAGCGCTTTATGGATCGGAATCGATTGCGGGTGTTGTGAACATCACAACCTTCCGCCCCCAGGAACTGGGTTTTTCCGGTCAGGCTCAGGTCGAGGCAGGCAGCTTTGACACCTATTCCGGCAACTTCAGCGCAGGGTTCAAATCCGAACGGGGAGAAGTTGCACTTAGCTATGGCTATGTCGAATCCGAAGGCATTTCGGCCCGCAGTTCGGACACCGAGAAAGACGGGTTTGAGCAAAGCACACTCAGCTTGACCGGCCAGTACGATGTCACCGATCTCTTCACTGTTGGCGGCGCGATCCTTTATCGTGATGGCGATCTCGAGATTGACCGCAGTCGGACAGATTCCACAGGTAACATTTCGTCCGAAGAGCTTGGCGCGCGCGTCTTCGCCACGCTGCAGACCGGGGCTGTTACCCACACGCTCAGCTACAGCTATTTCGATATCGACCGCAAAGACCCCGGTGGGTTCACCACCCGGTTCCAGGGCGAGCGCCGCACGATCGCCTATCTTGGCAGTGCCAAGCTGAGCGACCGCACAACCCTGAACTTCGGCGCGGATTACAACGAGGAAGACATCAATTCGGGCGTCACTGTCGGATCAGAGGACAACACCTCGGTCATGGCGGAGCTTCTGTTCAGCCCAACCAGCCAAGTCGATCTGTCGGCTGCTCTGCGGTACGACGACAACTCGAGCTTTGGTGGCGAAACCACCGGCCGTCTGGCCGCTGTCTGGCGTCCGATGGACGATCTGGCGTTTCGCGCATCCGTGGCAACCGGCTATCGCGCGCCGTCGCTTTTTGAACGCTTCAGCGCGTTTGGCGATCCGACCCTGCAACCCGAAAACAGCATCAGCTATGAACTGGGTGTCGAGAAAACCTATGGCGACATGGGCTTTGTGAAGGCGACGATTTTCTACACCGATATCGAAGACCTGATCGACTTTGACGGCACCGCCGTGGCCTGTGGCAGTGGCTTTGGGTGTTATAACCAGGTTCCCGGCACGACCACGTCGAAAGGGATCGAACTGTCGGGTGAATACGCCGTCAACGACATGGTCACGCTGTTTGGGGCCTACACCTATACGGATGCGGAAACCGACGGCATGCGTCTGACCCGCACCCCCAAACATGACGCCGTCATCGGCGTAAGCGCTGACTTCACCGACCGGCTTTCGGGTTATGTTGATGTGCACCACGTGGCCGATATCGTGCCCAGTGCCTTCGCGCCTCCGGTCAACTTTGTGGATGACTACACGCTGGTTGGCACCGGCGTGTCGTTTGATGTGACTGATAATGCCGAGGTTTATCTGCGGGTCGAGAACCTGCTGGACGAAAAATACGAAACCGCTGGCGGTTTTAACCAACCCGGCCGTGCGGCGTATCTGGGGCTTCGTGCGAGTTTCTGATCGCATAAATCGCTTTGCCGCGTCCGTCCTTGTGGCGGGCGCGGGTTTCGCGTTGGGTGCGCCCCCCGCCTTGGCCGAAGCACCTTCTCGCGTGGTGTCGATCAACCTGTGCACTGATCAACTGGCGATGATGCTGGCGGATGAGGGGCAGCTTCTTTCGGTCTCGCGCATCGCTTATGACCGGTTTTCATCGCCGATGGCAGATGAAGCGGAAAACTACATCAAGAATTACGGCCAGGCCGAAGAGGTCTATATGCTGCAGCCCGATCTGGTGCTGGCGGGCGTCTTCACCCCGGCCCACACGGTCACCATGCTGGAAAACCTGGGAATCCCGGTGATCCAGTTCGAGATCACCAAATCCATCGGCGGGGTGCGCGATCAGGTCGCCAGGATGGGCGAGGCGTTGCACCGTCAGGACGCTGCGGCGCAGATGATTGCCGATTTCGATGCCCGCCGCGCGGCCTTGGAGGCCACGCCAGAACTCCGCCCCAGCGCCATGCTTTATTACGCCAATGGCTACACATCCGGTGAACAGACGCTGGCCAATGAAATTCTTGAGCTGGCAGGCTTTCGCAACGCCGCGATTGAGGCGGGATATAACTGGGGCATGAAAATGCCGCTTGAGGTTCTCGCGCTCAGCGATCCTGATCTGGTAATCACCACGCGGCCTTATCCGGGGGGATCGCGCGCCGAGGATGTAATGGCACATCCGGCCGTCGAAGCCCTGAAAAGCACCCGCGCCAACACCGCGGTAACCGACCATGACTGGATTTGCGGCACGCCCTTCGTGCTGCGCGCGGTTGAAAAGCTGGCCCAGACCCGGCGCGAGATAACCGGAGAGGCGCAATGATGCGCGTCATGCTGCCCCTGACCCTTGCCATTCTGGTGCTGTTTGCCACCTCGCTGTTCATTGGCCCGGCACGTATCGGACTGGGCGACAGTATCAACGCGCTGCTGGAAGGCGGCGACAGCCCAATGGCGCTGGTGATGCGTGAAATACGCCTGCCCCGCGCGCTGTTGGCGGTGATGATTGGCGCCAGCCTTGGTCTGGCCGGGGCGGCGATGCAGGGCTATCTGCGCAACCCGCTGGCCGAGCCGGGGTTGATCGGGGTGTCCGGCTCGGCCGCGTTCGGCGCGGTGCTGTCGATCCAGACGGGGCTTGCGGCGGGCTTTGCGCTGGCCTTGCCGTTCTCGGCCTTGGCTGGCGCGCTTGGTGGTGTCTTGCTGGTGATGCTTCTGGCCGGGCCGCGCGGGACATCATTGACCCTGATCCTTGCCGGGATCGCTGTCTCGGCATTGGCCGCCGCCCTGACCTCGCTGGTCCTGAACCTGTCCCCCAACCCCTTTGCCGCCAGCGAGATCATCTTCTGGATGATGGGGTCACTGGCAGATCGCTCGATGACCCATGTGTGGCTGGCGCTGCCGTTGATGGGGGTTGGCTGGCTGTTATTGGCGGGGCTGGGCAAGGGCTTGGACGCGCTGACACTGGGCGAAGACGCAGCACAGGCGATGGGCATCCGGGTTGAGCGGTTGCGCCTGATGCTGATCGTCGGGGTCGCTTGCGTGGTGGGGGCCGGGACGGCGGTGGCGGGCGCGATTGGCTTTGTCGGCCTTGTCGTACCTCATATCCTGCGGCCTCTTGTCGGCGCGCGGCCCTCCCGCCTGCTCTGGGCCTCGGCATTGGGTGGGGCCGTCATGCTGCTTCTGGCTGATATCGCCGTGCGGGTGGTCCTGCCTGAACGCGATCTGAAGCTGGGTGTGTTGACAGCCCTCGTGGGTGCGCCCCTGTTCCTGCATCTGATCCTGAAGCTGCGGAGGGAGCGGATATGAGCCTGCTGACCCTCACAGACTTTGCCGTCACCCTGCGGGATCGCACCGTGCTGCGCGATGTCACGCTCAGCATCGGAAAAGGCGAATTTGTCGGCCTGATCGGCCCCAATGGTGCGGGCAAAACCACCCTGATGCGTGCCGCCCTTGGATTGATACCCGGCACGGGCGACAGTTCGCTTCTGGCCCTGTCCGAACGCGACCGCGCCAAGGCCGTGGCATGGATGCCGCAAGCGCGCGAGATCGCCTGGCCCGTCTCGGTCGAGACCGTGGTGATGCTGGGTCGTACACCGCACATGGTGGGGATGACCCCGTCGACCGAGGACGCGGCGCAGGTGGATGCGGCATTGGCCCAGATGGAACTACAAGAGTTCCGCCACCGCCCTGCCACCCAATTGTCGGGCGGCGAACAGGCCCGCGTTCTGATCGCACGGGCACTGGCACAGGATACGCCGCTGTTGATGGCGGATGAGCCGATTGCCGGGCTGGACCCCGCGCATCAGATTTCCACCATGCGGGCCTTTGCCGCGCAGGCGGAACAGGGCAAATCCTCGCTGGTTTCGCTGCATGATCTGGGGCTGGCCGTGCGTCATTGCACGCGGCTGATCCTGTTGGGTGAGGGCCGGATGATCGCCGATGGGCCGCCTGCCGAGGTGATGACACCCGAGCGGCTGGCGCAGGTCTTTGGCATCACCGCCTGGTATGAAAATACGGATCAGGGCCCGGTCTATCAGCCGTTGGAGGTGATCCGATGAGCGCGCTGACCCTTGATCGTCCCTGGGTGGAATTTGATCTGGGTGGGCCGATGCAGGTGCTCAGCTGGGCGCTGAACCGGCCCGGCTTTGTCACCGCCTCCCGCATCCTGTGGCGCGAAGTGCGCAATGCCGATCTGCCCCCCGATCTGGATGTGGAGGCATGGTTGAAGCACGAATTGGAGGCGCGCGGTGCGACGGATGCCGTCACCCTGCTGACCTCGCGTGATATCCGTCAGGTGCGCGACTGTATCGTCACCGTGGGCGGCACAACGGCCCATGCCGTGGCCACAACCGGGCTTTCCAACGCCGAATCCGTCGGCCACCGGGTGGATCGCGCGGGCAAGGATTGGGGCACCATCAATGTCGCCCTGCGGATTGACACACCGCTGTCCCAAGCCGCCCTGATCGAAGTGATGAGCATAGTCGTTCAAGCCCGAACCACAGCGGTGATCGAGGTGGATCACACCCTGCCCACCGGGCGCGCCACGGGCACCGGGACCGATTGCGTGGCTGTTGCCGCCCCCGCGGGCGATGCGCTATTTGCCGGGCTGCACACCGAAATTGGCGAGGCGGCGGGCCGCGCTGTCTATACTGCCGTGTTGGAGGGTGCGCGCGACTGGATGGAAACGGTGAGGCGTGATGATGATGTGGCGTAACCTGACCCAAATCCGCGACGGGAGAGTGCGATGAACTGGACCGGCTTGATGGAGTTTCTGGCCCGCGGCGGCCCTGCCTTGTGGCTGATTGCCTTGCTGTCGGTGGTCACACTGACGCTGATCTTGTGGAAAACATGGCGGTTTTTATCGGCCGGGGCATGGGCCGGGCAGGCCACACAGCTGGCTGTATCCCATTGGGTCAAAGGCGATCGCGATGCGGCGCTGTCTGGTCTGGCGGGCCGTCACGGATTGCGTGCCCGGCTGGCGTTGGCCGCGATGCAGAACCGCGCCAATGCGCGCCTGTCCAATGACGATGCCCGCGAGGAAACCGCGCGCGAGGCCAAGGTGATCCTGCACGAAGCGCGGTCTGGCCTGCGCGCGCTGGAACTGATTGCGACCATTGCGCCGCTGATTGGTCTGCTGGGCACTGTTCTGGGCATGATCGAGGCGTTTCAGGCCCTGCAAGACAGCGGGTCCAGTGCCGATCCCGCCATTCTGGCTGGCGGTATCTGGGAGGCGTTGTTGACCACCGCCGCTGGCATGGCCGTGGCGATCCCTGCCGCGATGGCGCTCAGCTGGTTTGAAAGCGTCGCCGACAATGTGCAGGCGGATATGGAAGACGCCGCCACCCGCATCTTTACCGCGCCGGAGCCACAGGACTGATGTTCAGCTTTGCAGATACCCGCGCGCGGCGCAAACCCGGGCTGACCCCGCTGATCGACGTGGTGTTTCTGCTGCTCGTGTTCTTCATGCTGGCGGCACAGTTCGGGCGCGACGTGGCCCTGCCCTTGTCGGGTGTCGCAGGCGTGGGCGACTACACCGGCCCGCCCCGGTTGATCACGATCACGCCTGAGACCGTGCTGCTGAACGGGGTGGTGACCGACGCAGACCAACTGCCCGAAGCGCTAGCCCAACTGACCGAAACACCCGCCGATGCAATCATCCTGCGGGCGCAAAGCGGTGCGGATGTCCAACGCTTGACCGATATTGTGACGATGCTCAACAGGGCCGGGTTTACCGGGTTGATCCTGGCGGAGGGGGCGCCATGAATTTCTCGCGCCCCAAACCGCGCCGGGTGTCGGAACCGGCCTTGCCGATGATCAACGTGGTCTTCCTGTTGCTGATCTTTTTCCTGATGAGCGCGCAGATCGCCCCGCCGCCACCCTTTGATGTGACACCCCCGCAGGCCGATGCCCCCGAACAGGCCGAGGCCGATCACACGCTTTACATCGCCCCCGACGCCGCACTGGCTTTGGGCGAGGTCAGCGGCGGTGCTGTCTGGGCTGTTTTGAGCGAACTTGCACAGTCGGATGCCATCACGTTGTTGATCCGCGCCGATGCCGCGCTGCCTGCCAATGATCTGGCGCGGGTGTTGTCGCGGGCGTCTGCTTTGGGCCTGTCGGATATCCGATTGGTCACGGCCCCACGATGAGCAGATTGCCCGAAATATTCGCCTTTTCCGGGTTGGCCGTTGGCGCACATCTGGCGCTATGGGTCTGGGTCGGTGGCTCGGGCACGGATGCTGCGGGCGAAGGCGGCGAGGCTGTTGTGTCACTGGCTGCTGCCTCGGGAAGCGTGTCAGAAATGGTCGAGACCTGGACGGCACCGCCCGAGGTGCAGGACATAAGCCCCGACAGCCTTTCGTCGGACACCCTATCAGAGGCTGCACCGTCCCTGACCCCGGTGCTGGCCCGCCCGGAAACG
>Ga0316205_10002996_pt1 | contig 16558 bp, 13 predicted proteins | sample 3monthpyrite_MG_FD_204941 | JGI IMG/M metagenome (GOLD analysis project Ga0316205, IMG submission 204941) | Microbial mat bacterial communities from mineral coupon in-situ incubated in ocean water Damariscotta River, Maine, United States -... | ecosystem: Environmental > Aquatic > Marine >... | reverse complement strand
CGACGTGGATGTGATTGCTGCGGATGACTTGGGTGACGCTGCTCAAAAAATTGTTAAAGCTGTGAAGGGAGCCTGATTCATGGCCGTACTCGTAAACGAAAACACCAAGGTAATCTGTCAGGGCCTCACCGGTTCGCAGGGCACTTTCCACTCCGAGCAAGCGATTGCTTATGGCACCAAAATGGTGGGGGGCGTAACGCCCGGCAAAGGCGGACAAAGCCATATCGGCCTGCCAATCTTTAACACCGTGGCCGAAGCCAAGCACGTAACCGAAGCCAACGCGACCGCGATTTATGTGCCGCCGCCCTTTGCAGCCGATGCGATTCTGGAAGCGATTGACGCCGAGCTTGAGCTGATTGTCTGCATTACCGAGGGCATTCCGGTGCTCGATATGATGAAGGTCAAGCGCGCGCTTGAAGGCAGCAAGTCTACGCTCATCGGGCCAAACTGCCCGGGGGTGATTACACCTGACGCCTGCAAAATCGGCATTATGCCGGGGCATATTCATAAGCGCGGCTCGGTGGGGGTTGTTTCCCGCTCCGGCACGCTCACCTATGAAGCCGTGAAGCAAACGACTGACATTGGCCTTGGCCAAAGCACCTGCATTGGCATCGGCGGTGACCCGATCAAGGGTTTTGAGCATATCGATGCGCTTGATCTGTTGCTGCATGATGACGAAACCCGGTCGATCATCATGATCGGTGAAATTGGCGGCTCGGCCGAGGAAGACGCGGCGCAATTCATCAAAGACATGGCGAAAAAGGGCATTTCCAAGCCGATTGCGGGCTTTATCGCTGGCCGCACCGCGCCTCCGGGCCGCCGTATGGGCCATGCAGGCGCGATTGTTGCCGGTGGCAAAGGTGGCGCGGATGACAAGATCGAAGCGATGAAAAGCGCGGGTATTGTGGTGGCCGAAAGCCCGGCTGGCCTTGGTGAGGCTGTGTTGAAAGCGATTGGGTAAAGCTTTGGGGCGGGGCATTGCCCCGCTTTTTATAGAAACTATGGCGGGGTAGCCCCCGCCTTAAGGGGAAAAATGAACGCAACGACTGCTATAAAAGCCGGAATTCAGAAAGGTGTGACCTTTTCGGGCCGCGCCACAGTGCCGGAATTCTGGTGGCTGGTAGGTGTATTGGTGCTGGCCGAAGCCGCGACGGTGGTGATTTTTGAGCGGGGCGGCCTGTTTCAGATCGGCGTGGTCAATGTTACGGGTTTCAATATCCCGCTGCTTTTTGCCGCCACCTGCATTGCCCTCGCACTCCCCTTCCTCTCGGTTTCATGGCGGCGGCTGCACGATATCGGCTGGGCGGGCTGGTGGGTGCTGATCTGGGGGGGCATTGTGCTTTTTTTCTCGCGGATTCTTATGACAGTTGCCGCCGATATCCAGCAATGCCTGCTGGATGGCGGCGCAAAATGCTATTCCGAAATCGGCTGGGGCTATGGCTTTACGCCGGCCGCCGCCATGGTGGTGTTTGTCGGCGGTTTTGCCGTGCTGATGTCCCAACCATCTAATCCTCAACCCAATTCTTATGGCCCAAACCCTTCAGAGGTAACTCCATGAACGACCAATCCAATAACGACCAATTTCACGCTGAGTCCTTTTTGCAGGGGCATAATCTTGAATATGTCGAGCAGCTTCAGGCGCGCTTTGCCGAAAACCCCTCCTCGGTCGATGAAAGTTGGCGGGCTTATTTTGGGGCGCTCGGTGCGGTGGCGAACGAGGCCAGAGCCGAGGCCAATGGGCCAAGCTGGGGCCGCAAAGACTGGCCGCTGGAGCCAAGCGATGACCTGACGGCAGCGCTCGATGGCCAATGGCCTGCCGAGCCGGAAAAAGCTGCCGAAAAAGTGCGGGCGAAGGCGGCCGAAAAGGGTTTTGAGATCACCGAAGCCGCGGTGCAGCAGGCGGTGCTGGATAGCCTGCGCGCCCTGATGCTCATCCGCGCTTACCGTATCCGTGGCCACCTTGCCGCTGATCTAGACCCGCTGCGGATAGACCCGCCTGCGCCGCACCCCGAGCTTAATCCGGCGAGCTATGGTTTTACCGAGGCCGATATGGACCGGCCGATATTTCTGGATAACGTGCTTGGCATGGAAACCGGCTCGATGCGCGAAATAATCGAGATTGTGAAACGCACCTATTGCGGCACCTTTGCTCTGCAATATATGCATATTTCCAATGCCGAAGAGGCGGGCTGGCTGAAAGAGCGGATCGAAGGCTATGGTAAGGAAATCGGCTTTACAACCGAGGGCCGGATGGCAATCCTCAACAAGCTGGTCGAGGCCGAGGGTTTCGAGAAATACCTGCACGTAAAATATATGGGCACCAAGCGCTTTGGCCTTGATGGTGGCGAAAGCCTGATTCCGGCGATGGAGCAGATTATCAAACGTGGCGGCAACCTCGGTGCCGAGGAAATCGTGATCGGGATGCCGCACCGTGGGCGGCTTTCGGTGCTGGCCAACGTGCTGGGTAAACCTTTCCGCGCGATTTTCAACGAGTTTCAGGGCGGCAGCAGCAAGCCCGATTCCGTCGAAGGCTCGGGCGATGTTAAATACCACCTCGGGGCCTCAAGTGACCGCGAGTTTGACGGCAACACCGTGCACCTGAGCCTCACTGCAAACCCCTCCCACCTTGAGGCGGTAAACCCCGTGGTGCTGGGCAAAGTGCGCGCCAAGCAGGAGCAACGCGGAGATTCGGCGCGCAAAACCGTGATTCCGGTGCTGTTGCACGGGGATGCAGCTTTTGCCGGGCAAGGCGTGGTCGCCGAGTGTTTCGGCCTTTCCGGGTTGCGCGGGCACCGCACCGGCGGCACCATTCATATCGTGGTCAATAACCAGATCGGTTTCACCACTTCGCCGCATAATTCACGCTCCAGCCCTTACCCAACAGATATTGCGATGATGGTGGAAGCGCCGATTTTCCACGTCAATGGCGATGACCCGGAGGCCGTGGTTCATGCCGCCAAAGTGGCCACCGAGTTCCGCCAGAAGTTTGGCCGGGATGTGGTGCTGGATATTTTTTGTTATCGCCGCTTTGGCCATAACGAGGGCGACGAGCCCATGTTTACCCAGCCGCAAATGTATACGGCAATTAAAAAGCAAAAAACCACGCTTCAGCTTTATACCGAACGCCTGATCGCTGACGGGCTAATGCCCGAGGGTGAAATTGACGACATCAAAACCAAGTTTCAGGCTTTTTTGGCGGACGAGTTTGAAATCGGCACCCACTATAAGCCCAACAAGGCTGACTGGCTCGATGGCCGCTGGTCAAAAATGCGGCGCAATACCGAGGAATACCAGCGCGGCGAAACCGCGGTGGATCTCGCACGGGTGAAAGAAGTGGGTGAGGCGCTCACGCGGTTACCGAAGGGCTATAAAGCCCATAAAACCGTGCTGCGCCTGCTTGACGCCAAGAAAAAGATGATAGAAACCGGCGAGGGCCTTGATTGGGCCACCGCCGAGGCACTGGCCTTTGGCACCCTGCAGCTTGACGGATTTCCGGTGCGGCTATCGGGGCAGGATTGCACAAGGGGCACTTTTAGCCAACGGCATTCCGGCATTATTGATCAGGTCACCGAGGAGCGGTATTTGCCGCTCAACCATATCAAGGCGGGGCAGGCGGAATACGAGGTCATCGACTCGATGCTTTCGGAATATGCGGTTCTGGGCTTTGAATATGGCTATTCGTTGGCCGAGCCGGATACGCTGACCCTCTGGGAAGCGCAATTTGGCGATTTTGCCAATGGTGCCCAGATCATGATCGACCAGTTCGTCAGCTCGGGCGAGGCCAAATGGCTGCGCATGTCGGGGTTGGTGCTGCTGCTGCCGCACGGCTATGAGGGCCAGGGGCCGGAACACAGCTCGGCGCGGCCCGAGCGGTTTTTGCAAATGTCGGCTGAGGAAAACTGGACGGTGGCCAATTGCACTACGCCGGCAAATTATTACCATATTTTGCGGCGGCAAATGCACCGCTCGTTCCGGCGGCCATTGGTGCTGTTTACACCAAAATCACTGTTGCGGCATAAAGGGGCAACCTCGACCTTGGCTGAATTTGCCGAAGGTTCCAGCTTCCACCGTATGTTGTGGGATGATGCCCAGCACGGCAAATCAGACACCAAATTGGTGGCGGACAGCAAGATCAAGCGCGTGGTGCTGTGCTCGGGCAAGGTTTACTATGACCTGTTGGCCGAGCGGGATGAACGCGGCATCACTGATGTTTACCTGATGCGGGTCGAGCAATTGTTCCCCTTCCCGGGGCGCTCGATGCGCGAAGAACTGGCGCGTTTTTCGAATGCGGAAGTTGTCTGGTGTCAGGAAGAGCCGCGTAATCAGGGCTATTGGAACCATGTGGACCTCTATATCGAGGAGGCGCTGGCGGATGTGAAAACACAATCCAGCCGGGCCCGCTATGTGGGACGCAAGGCGGCGGCTTCGCCGGCCACCGGCCACGCCAAATCACACAAAACCGAGCAAGCGGCGTTGGTGAACGATGCGCTGACTATTGATGAAGGAACAAAGTAATGACCGATATTCGAGTGCCGACCCTAGGCGAATCTGTGACCGAAGCGACCGTGGCGACATGGTTCAAAAAGCCGGGCGATGCCGTTGCCGTGGATGAAATGCTCTGCGAGTTGGAAACCGATAAGGTGACGGTTGAAGTGCCTTCCCCCGCCGCTGGTGTGATGGGTGAAATCGTGGCTGCCGAGGGTGAAACCGTAGGGGTGGATGCCTTGCTCGCCACGCTGGTGGAAGGGGCTGGCGCCGGTGCAGCGGCCCCGACCAAAGCGCCCACCGAAGCCACAGCACCGGCCGCTGCGCCAGCGGCAGCGAAAGACGTAGAAGACGCACCCTCGGCCAAAAAGATCATGGCAGAAAAAGGGATTGACCCCGCTTCGGTGCAAGGCTCGGGCCGTGATGGCCGGATTATGAAGGAAGATGTGGCACATGTATCACCCGCGCCCGCGCCGGCCCCGGTGGCCGCGCCGCGTGTGGCCAGCGATGCGGTGCGCGAGGAACGCGTAAAAATGACCCGTTTACGCCAAACCATCGCCCGCCGCCTGAAAGAAGCACAAAACTCTGCCGCGATGCTGACCACCTATAACGAGGTCGACATGACCGAGATCATGGCATTGCGCAACGAATACAAAGACCTGTTTTTGAAAAAACACGGCGTGAAGCTCGGCTTTATGAGCTTCTTCACCAAGGCCTGTGTGCATGCGCTGCATGAAGTGCCGGAAGTGAATGCCGAAATTGACGGTACCGATATTGTCTATAAAAACTACGTCAATATGGGGGTTGCCGCTGGCACACCCACGGGGCTTGTGGTGCCGGTGATCCGTGATGCGCATGAAATGTCCTTCGCCGATATCGAAAAGAAAATCGCCGAGCTGGGTGGCCGGGCGCGCGATGGCAAACTTTCGATGGCTGAAATGCAGGGCGGCAGCTTTACAATCTCGAATGGCGGGGTCTATGGCTCGCTGATGTCTTCGCCCATTCTAAACCCGCCGCAATCCGGCATTTTGGGGATGCACAAAATTCAGGACCGGCCTATGGCGATCAACGGCCAGGTGGTTATCCGCCCGATGATGTATCTGGCGCTTTCCTATGACCACCGCGTGGTGGACGGCAAAGGCGCGGTGACCTTCCTTGTGCGCGTGAAAGAAGCGCTTGAGGATCCACGGCGGTTGTTGATGGATTTGTAGCGTGGTGGTGGGGTATAACCCCACCCTACAGGAATTTTTGGAATTGGTAGGGTGGGGTTATACCCCACCTAAGGGGAGAGGATATCCCAATGGCAGATTATGACGTAATTATCATCGGCGGTGGTCCGGGGGGCTATGTGTGCGCCATTCGCTGTGCGCAGCTTGGGCTGAAAACGGCTTGTGTCGAGGGGCGCGGGGCGCTGGGGGGGACCTGCCTCAATGTTGGCTGTATTCCTTCCAAGGCGCTGCTGCATGCCTCGCATAGCTACCACGAGGCCCATACCAATTTTGAGAGGATGGGGCTGATGGGCGGGGCGCCGAGCGTCGATATGCCCAAAATGATCGACTATAAGCAATCGGTGATTGATGCCAATGTCAACGGGATCGAGTTTTTGTTTAAGAAAAACAAGGTCGATTACCTGCGCGGCTGGGGCAAGATCACTGGCAAGGGCAAAGTGAGCGTTGATGGTGAGGCGCATACGGCGAAAAGCATTGTGATCGCCACCGGCTCGGAAGTGGCGCCGCTGAAGGGTGTCGAGGTCGACGAAAAAACCGTGGTCAGCTCGACCGGCGCGCTGGCGCTTACCGAGGTGCCCAAGCGCATGGTGGTGATTGGCGCGGGGGTGATCGGCCTTGAGATGGGCTCGGTTTACAGCCGCCTCGGGGCCGAGGTGACGGTGGTGGAATTTTTGGACCATATCACACCGGGGATGGATGCCGAGCTGCAAAAAACCCTGCTGCGCGCTCTGAAAAAGCAGGGTATCAAGTTTGTGCTCGGGGCCGCCGTGCAAAACGTGAAAACCGGCAAATCCGGTGCCAAGGTTACCTATAAACTGCGCAAAGACGAGAGCGAGGCCAGCCTCGAGGCCGATATCGTGCTGCTGGCCACGGGCCGCAAGCCCTATACCGAGGGGCTGGGGCTGGAAGACATGGGCATTGCCACTTCCGAGCGCGGGCAGGTAGTGACCGATGACCACTGGCGCACCAATGTTGACGGCATTTATGCCATTGGCGATGTGATTGACGGTCCGATGCTGGCCCATAAGGCCGAGGACGAGGGCATGGCCGTGGCCGAAACCATAGCCGGCCAGCAAGGCCATGTGAATTATGGCGTGATTCCGGGGGTGATTTACACCACACCCGAAGTGGCGAGCGTCGGCAAAACCGAAGCCGAGCTTAAGGAAGAAGGCCGCGCCTATAAGGTTGGCAAATTCAGCTTTATGGGCAATGGCCGCGCCAAGGCGGTGTTTGGCACCGAAGGGTTTGTGAAAATTCTGGCCGATAAAGACAGTGACCGGATTTTGGGCTGCCATCTGATGGGGCCAATGGCCGGAGAGCTTATCCACGAAATTTGTGTGGCGATGGAATTTGGCGCCAGTGCCGAAGACCTTGCCCGCACCTGCCACGCCCACCCGACCTTTTCCGAAGCGGTGCGCGAAGCGGCGCTGGCCTGCGGAGATGGCGCCATTCATGCCTGATATGGCGCTTTTGATACTGGGTGCAGTATTGGGGGGGCTGGTAAACGGACTCAGCGGCTTTGGCTATGCGATTGTGGCGCTGGGCGTGTGGCTTTTGGTGCTGCCGCCCTCGGTGGCGGGGCCGCTGGTGATCCTGTCGATTATCGGGTCCAACTTGCAGGCCATGCCACGGATTTGGCCGCATATCAACCTGCGCCGCACCGCGCCGTTTGTCGGGGGTGGTGTGGTCGGGGTGCCGGTCGGCGTGGCACTGCTCAGCGTGATCTCGGTTATGGCCTTCAAGGTAACGGTTGCGATCTCCATTTTGTTGTTTTTAGTGGCGATGCTGGTGCTGGGGCCACGGGTTAAGCTTCCGGCCACGGCCGAGCGTTTTAACATCGCCATAGGGCTGCTCGGCGGGCTGGCTGGCGGGCTGGCTGGCATGGCTGGTGTCGCCCCCACCATTTGGGCCACGCTTTTGCGCTGGGATAAACCCACCAAACGCGGCGTTTTCCAGAGCTTTAACCTGACCATGGCCGTGCTTTCTTTCTTCACCTTGCTTTGGGTAGGGTTTATTACACTCGACCTATTCAAATTGGCCTTGGTTGCGGTGCCGGTATCTATGGCGTCGGCCTGGGTGGGGGTGCGGATATTTGAGCGGCTGGGTGAAGCACAGTTTCAAGGCTTGCTGATGGGCATATTGGGGGCATCGGGCATATCAATATTGGCGAGCCTGCTGTTTTAGTCATAGGGCCGAAAAAGCGCAGTATTAAAGGGGTTGGCTTTGCCGGAAGGCGGAAAATGCCAAAATGAAGCATAGGCAAACAAGGCAGGTAAAAGCAGAGCGACCAGCCAAAAGACTGCCCTGAAAGGTGCCGGTTTTTCAGGCGGCAGGAACGAAAGTAAAAACAGGCTGATCACCAACACATCCAAAAACCGGCCCCAATCTGCCGCCACCATCAGCAAAACCGCAGTGCCTGCAAGGCTGAAGCATAAAAGGGTTGTGGTGACAGGGGTGAAAATGGCAGCCAAGCGTGCCCGCACCGGCACAAAGGCGAAGCCAGCGAGCAACGAGGCCAACGGATAGTTGACGAAGCAATTACCCTTTTCGATATAGGTTTTGGTAAATTCGTAACCCTGAGCCGGGGTGACGGCAAGTGACGCAATTGCTGCTTTCAGGTTCATATAGCCCGCCTCGCGCAACGAAAACGCGAAAAATGTGCCGTAGCTCAGGGTTTGAAGGCTGATAACTACCCTGTCTGGGTTGATGCCAAGCCGGGCTGCAAGCCTGAAAATGCCTTCGCCTGTCAGCCCGCGCCGCATAAACCCGCCCCGCGCACGGTCAGCGCCAGAACAAACGCCAGAAACAGGAAAGCCGCCCAAATTATTACCCGTCGCAAGACCGGGCTTTCAAACGGAACCGTTTTTGAAATCAGGGCCACTTGCATTCCGGCGGGAGCGACATCAGCACCGCTTCGGGGTTATGGCCGGTTTGCAGGCCAAACTGGGTGCCCCGGTCATAAACAAGGTTGAATTCGGCGTAGCGCCCGCGTTTTATAAGCTGAACTTCGCGGTCGGCGTCGGTCCAGGGCTCGAACATGTGCTTTTCGGTGAGCGGCACAAAGGCCTTCAAAAAGGCGCGGCCTACATCTTGGGTGAAGGCAAAATCAGCCTCCCAGTCACCGGTGTTATGATCATCGTAAAAAATGCCGCCAACACCGCGCGGTTCGTTCCAGTGCTTTATCATGAAATACTCATCGGCCCATGCTTTATAGCGCGGGTAGTAACCGGGGTTGTGGAGGTCACAAGCCTCTTTCAGGCGCGCATGGAAAAACGCCGTATCCTCGGCCACTTCCACCATCGGGTTCAGGTCGGCACCGCCGCCAAACCACCAGCCATGCGGGGTCCAGAACATGCGGGTATTCATGTGCACCGCCGGGGTTTTGGGCGAGCGCATATGCGCCACCAGCGAAATACCGGCCGCCCAAAAGCGGGGGTCTTCCTCAATGCCGCCCATGCCGGTGCGGGCCGACATCGAGCGCTGCGCTGCTGGTCCAAGCGTGCCGTAAACGGTGGAGATATTGACGCCGACTTTCTCAAAAACCCGCCCCTGCCGCATCACAGACATTTCACCGCCGCCGGCATCGGTGCCATCCCCATTATCGCGCGTTGTTTGCTTGCGCTCAAAGCGGCCAGCGGAGAGCGCGGCGTGAGGGCCGCTGCTTTGCGCGTCTTCCAGAGCTTCAAAAGCGTTACAAATCTGGTCGCGCAGCTCAAGAAACCACGCTGAGGCGCGGGATTTTTGCGGGGTCATATCCGGTGTTTTTTTCATGTTTCCTTCCTAGCTTTTCTGTTGCCAAACCGCTATCGGAAAATGCGCCGGCAATCGGGGGTTGACTGGGGCAATTTGGCACAGTATAAGCCTCAAACCTTTCATTGGACAGGATACCGAAAATGCGAAAAGCAGTCTACTTCTCAGCGATCTGAAGAGCCCTGCTTTATGCGTGGGTGCATCGCCCCGCCCCCTCATTTTCCTATACCCTAATTTGCCCTCAGGAGGGCATGCCAATGACACCCCCGATTTTCGTTGGCGATCTGCGCCAACGCGCCAATGTGTCGCCGCTACCGGGCTGGTTTGTCCGCGATATGGGCGAGCGTCTATTTGAACCCACTCCGCGGCGCCGCTGGCGTTTGCCAATCTGGCCGGGCTTCCGGCTGGCGCTGCGGATACTGCCAGCAAGCGGAGTTGACCATGTTTAAAAAATTTGAAAATCTGGTCAATCCGTTTGCGCCCTATGCCGAGGTGACGCCACCCGGCGTGCTGTGGCCCTATATCAAAACCCAGCTCGCGCCTTTTAAGAAATGGCTGCCGGTAATGGCGGTGCTCGGTGTGCTGACAGCGCTGATGGAAAGCGGGTTGATCTTCTATTCCGGCCGCGTGATTGATATGATGAACGCGGCCGGTGCCGAAAACATGTGGGCATTGCACGGGTTTGAACTTGGGCTCGCCGCGCTGTTTATCCTGCTGCTGCGGCCAATTGTTATTACCTCCAACCACCTGTTTTTAGAGCAAACATTGGCCGGAAACATGCAAGAGCAAGCCCGCTGGCAGGCGCATAAGCACTTGCTTGGGCAAAGCTCCGAGTTCTTCCAGAACGATTTTGCCGGCAGGCTGGCCAACCGTGTCATGCAAATGGGCCCGGCCATTGAAGACAGCACCTATATGACCTTTGAAGGTATCTGGTATGCGACCACCTATGTGCTTGGCGCGATTTTGGTGTTGATGAGTATCGACATAAGGCTGGCTGCGCCGATGGCGCTTTGGTTGCTGATCTATGTGTGGTTTGTGAAGCGGGTTGCCCTCAAGGTGGCGCACGCGTCCGAGCGCATGTCTGAATCCAAATCGCTGGTCACGGGCCGCATAGTGGATGCCTATTCAAACATTGAATCGGTCAAGCTGTTTGCGCATGGCAAGCGCGAGGAACAATATGCGCTTTCGGCCATGAAACGCCAGCGCCTGCGCTTCCAGCGGTTTTTGCGGCTGATGACCCGGTTGACCTTCAATCTTGCAGCGCTCAACGGCTTTTTGATGGTCGGGGTAATAGGCCCTGCTATCTGGCTTTGGACGCTGGGTATCGTATCCGTTGGCGAGGTAGCGGCATCGGCGGCACTCACCATCAGGTTGAACGGGATGACCGGCTGGATCATGTGGGTCACCGTGCGGCTTTTTGAACATGCCGGTGTGATGCGCGAAGGTTTGCAAAGCCTTTCGGTGCCGCATTCCGTCGAAGATGCCTCCAATGCGCCCGACCTTAAGCTGTCGGATGGCGAGATCAGTATTGAAGGCCTCAGCCACCACTATGGCAAGGGCTATGGCGGGCTGGACAACGTGGATCTGACCATTCACCCCGGCGAAAAGGTGGGGCTGATCGGGCGTTCCGGTTCGGGCAAATCGAGCCTCGTGAACCTGTTGTTGCGCTTTCGGGATGCCGAGAACGGGCGGATAACGATCGACGGGCAATCAGTGGCCGATGTGACGCAGGATAGCCTGCGCCGCCAGATCGGCATGGTCACCCAAGATAGTAGCCTGTTGCACCGCTCGGTGCGCGCCAATATCATGTATGGCCGCCCCGATGTCAGCGAGGCCGACATGGTTGAAGCCGCCAAACGGGCGGAGGCGCATGACTTTATTCTGGAGCTGCAAGACCCGCATGGCAACCACGGCTATGAGGCTCAGGTGGGTGAGCGCGGTGTGAAGCTTTCCGGCGGGCAGCGGCAGCGGATCGCGATTGCACGGGTTATCCTTAAAGACGCGCCAATACTGGTGCTGGATGAAGCGACCTCGGCGCTGGATAGCGAAGTAGAAGCCGCCATTCAGGAAACCCTTTATGGGGTGATGGAAGGCAAAACCGTGATCGCCATCGCGCATAGGCTTTCGACCATCGCCAGCATGGACAGGATAGTGGTGCTTGATGAAGGCCGGATTGCCGAACAAGGCACCCACACGGCACTTTTAGCCAAAGGCGGGCTTTATGCCAGTTTCTGGTCGCGGCAATCAGGTGGTTTTATCGGCGATGATGAATGGGCCTAGGATTTTAAACGCAGGTTTTCGGGGTCATAAAGCGGTGCCTGTGCCCGCATAATCGGGTGGCGGTTGCCAAAAACCTCGATTTCAAAATCGGTTTCTTCTTCCAGCGCTTTTGGCAAATAGCCAAAGCAAATGGTTTGCTGCACGGTGGGGCCAAAGGCGGCGCTCGTTACCAGTGATACCAGCTTTCCCTTGCAAAAAAGGCTCTCGCCGCCCGTCAGCGGCAGGTTTTCTGATGTCGCAAAGCAGGTGAGGCGCTGGCGGGTGCCCGCTGTTTTTTGCCTTGAAAGCACATCGCGCCCCATAAATGCCCCGCCTGATTTCAGGTGCAGCCGAAAGCCAAGCCCCGCCTCAAGCGGCGTGTAATCGGGGGTAATGTCGGCGCTCCAGTAAAGGTAGCCTTTTTCCATGCGCAGGCTATCAATGGCGCGGTAGCCGATATCACGAATGCCCTGCGCCGCACCGGCTTCCCGCAGCAGATCATAAACATGGCAGGCAAATTCGGTAGGAATGTGTAGCTCCCAGCCGAGCTCGCCAACATAGCCGATACGCACGGCGCGCACCGGTGCGCAGCCGATCATCAGCTCTTGTGCGGTGGCAAAGGGAAAGGCGGCGTTGGAGACATCCTCTTCACTCACACCGGCCAGCACTTCCCGCGCCTTCGGGCCGCAAATATTGATAACGGCGCGGGCCGAGGTCACCTCTATCAGCGTGGCATCATCCGGTAAATGCTGGCTAATCCAGTCAGAATCATGCATGCCAAAGCCAGCACCTGTGACAATATAAAAATGGTTTTCGCCAAGGCGGGTGATGGTGAGGTCAGCCTCGATCCCGCCCTGCGGATTGCACAGCTGGGTATAAATCACCGCCCCGACCGGCTTATCCATATTCGACACCGCCAAGCGCTGAAGCGCGGCCAGCGCACCAGCTCCCACCAGCTCAAACTTGGCAAAGCTCGATTGGTCGATCAAAACCACGCCTTCACGCACCGCATGGTGTTCTTCAGCAGCAAACTTTTTCCAGCCCGGATTGATAAAATCGAGCTGGTCAATGGGTTTCACCCCGTTGGGCGCAAACCAAAGCGGCCTTTCCCAGCCGTTTTTGCTGCCCATTACGGCACCATTTGCCAGCAGCCGCGCATGCAGTGGTGAAAGTCGCAGGTTGCGCGCCGCCCCGGCCTCGGCCCCCGGATAGCGCATTTTATAATGGTGTGCATAATGCTCAACGGCGCGCGGATACATAAAGCTGCGCGCGCCGTGGTGGCGGCCAAAGCGGCGGTTATCGAGCGGCCACAGGTCAAGCGAGGGGCGGCCCTCCACAATCCACTCGGCGATCATTTCGCCGGCGCCGCCACCGGCGGCGATGCCATAAAGAAAGCCGGTGGCCAGCATCATGTTTTGCAGCCCCGGCACCGGACCGAGCACGAAATCACCGTCAGCGGAATAGGGGATCGGCCCGTTGATCACGGTGCGGATACCAACCTCGTTGACGATGGGCGTTACCTTGGCGGCATTTGTGGCCAGCGGCTCGAAACGGTCAAGGTTTTCCGGCAAAAGCTGGCGCACAAAAGCGCCGGGGATGCCGCGCTCTCCAAACGGGCGCGTATCATCCTCATAGCCGCCGATCAGCAACCGCCCGCCCGCTTCGGGTTTATAGTATACCAGCCGGTCAGGATCACGCAGCGAAGGCAGGCCCTCGGGAAAATCGGGAATCGGCTCGGTCACAATATACTGATGCTCCACCGCGCAAGCCGGAATTTTAAGGCCAAGTTTGGCGCCAAGCTCACGGCTCCACATACCGGTGGCAAGGGTGACGGTTTCGGCATCCCAAACCCCTTGTGAGGTGATGACGCGGGTTACACGGCCATTGTTAACCCCGAAATCCTGCACCTCTATGCCTTGGATGATCTGCACGCCAAGTTTGCGCGCCGCGGTGGCAATGGCCTGACACAACGAGGCCGGGTCTACGTGGCCGTCAGACGGAATAAACGCCGCTCCCTCCAGCCCCTCGGTGGCAATGTAGGGAAACAGCGCTTTGGCTTCATCGGGCGAGATCACGTTCATTTCCAGCCCGAAGCTCTGCGCCATGGTTGCCAGCCGCCTTGTTTCCAGCATCCGGTCTTTTGACGCGGCCAACCGCAGGCTGCCTACTTTTTTCCAGTCAAAGCTCAGGCCGGTTTCTGCCGCCAGCCGGTCATACATTTCTACCGATTTCTGCAGCATCCGCGTGGTGTTGCGCGAGCTGCGCAACTGGCCTACCAACCCGGCCGCGTGCCATGTGGCTCCTTCGGTGAGCGCTGCCTTTTCCAGCAATACAATGTTTTTTTCGCCCATGCGGGCAAGGTGGTAAGCGACCGAGCAGCCGATAATGCCGCCGCCGATAATCAAGTGCTTTGCAGAATTCATCGAGGGTTGGTTCTTTCACACACTGAGGGAAATGTCGTTTCGTTCCAGCATGGCGCAAATGCGCTCATTGGGTTTTTCATCGGTTACCAAAATATCGAAATCCGAAGGGTTTTGCATGGTGATCGGGGCGCGAATGCCGAATTTGGACTTGTCAGCCACCACGATGGCAACCTGCGCCCGCTGCACCGCCGTGCTGGAAATATCGGCCTCCTGAATATCATGCAACATAAAGCCCGAGCGCGCGTTGATCGCCCCGACAGACATGACGGCAAATTGCACATTAAAGCGCTTGATAAAATCCAGCGCATCCTGCCCGAAAGCGCCGCCATCATGGGCGCGCAATTCACCCCCTGCCAAAAACACGCGGTTATTGTTGCGCGCGGTCAGCAAATGCGCCACGGCAATGGAATTGGTGACGATATAAAGATCGTGATGGTTTTGCAGGGCCTGCGCCACATAGGCGGTGGTCGAGCCGATATCCATAAACAGCGAATCACCGTCATCCACCATTTCAGCCACCCGTGCCGCCAGCAGTTTTTTGGTTTCGGCGTTTTTGTCCATGCGGGATTGAAATGGCGGTTCCACCACCGAAATCAGTCCGGCCAACGAGACCCCGCCATGCACTTTTTTAACCAATCCGCCGGATTCAAGTGATTTGATATTGCGGCGAATGGTTTCGTCGGAAACCGCGAGGCGCTCGGCAAGAAAGCCGATTCGGCAGGAACCTCCCGCAAGGCGAACCTCGCGCAGGATTTCCTGCTCACGCTGATTGGTAATTGTATTTGACTTTGGCATCGTCCGCCCCATTCGTTACATTTCCACACTTTCCCACAATGGACAATAAATATAATCATAACGCTTGACTTTACGTAAAGTCAAACGCACGATTTCCCATAGTGGTGCGGGACAATCCCCACAAATAAACACGGATAGGAGATGAAAATGCGGCAATTTACGAGAAATACCATAAACGGTGCGCTTGCGAGCCTGTTGCTTGGCGGGGTGGCCATGGCGGATGTCGAATCACAAGACCCGATCAGGCTTACCTTGCATGACTGGTCCGGCCAGTTGATCAACACCCAGATCATGGGCGCGGTGCTGGAGGAAGCGGGCTATAACGTGGAATTGGTGCAGGCCGATTATATTGCCCAGTTTGCGGGTCTCAAAACCGGTGATCTGACCGTAGCCATGGAAATTTGGGCCACCACCGGGCAGGAGGCGCTGGATGAGGCGGTGGCCTCGGGCATGGTTGAAAATCTTGGCGAAACCGGCATGCAGGCGATCGAGGAATGGTGGTATCCGCTTTATATGAAAGAACGCTGCCCGGGCTTGCCGGACTGGCAGGCGCTGAAGGCTTGCGCCGCTGAATTTGCAACGGCAGAAACGGCCCCCTTGGGCCGCTATGTTGGCGGGCCGGTAACATGGGGCGGCTTTGACGAGGAGCGGGTGGCGGCGCTTGATATGGGCTTTGAAGTGGTGCACGCCGGCACCGATGCCGCGCTGTTCGCCGAGCTGGAATCGGCTTATCAGCGTGAGGCACCGATTGTGCTATGGGTTTATGTGCCGCATTGGGCACCCGCCAAATTCGACGGCGAGTTTGTTGAATTCCCGCCTTATTCGGCCGAATGCTATGCAGACCCCTCGGTTGGTATCAACCCCGATATGGCTTATGATTGCGGTAAACCGCGCGGCCCGATCTGGAAAGCAGGCTGGGTAGGCATGGCTGACAAATGGCCACATGCCTATCAGATTGTCAAAGCCTTCACCCTGTCTAACGAAGAGATGAGCGCCATGGTCGCGGCGGTTGATCTCGACGGGGAAAGCATCGAGGATGTGGTCAACACATGGATGGACGATAACGAAGCCCGCTGGGGCGGGTGGATCGCCGAGTAACCTCCCTGCCGCCTCCGGAATTTTCGGGGGCGGCCCTTTCAAGGTCTAAAACATGCCCACCAAACTCTCCTGCGCCAAGCTATGGAAGCTTTATGGCAATATCCCCCGCAACATGCTTGATAGCCCGAATTTTCCGCCCTCGAAAAAGGATCTGCTAAACGCCGGTGTGATTGGCGCGGTGCAGGCGGTGGAGCTGGAAATCAACGAGGGCGAGATTTTTGTTATCATGGGGCTGAGCGGTTCCGGCAAATCTACGCTGGTGCGCCTGCTCTCGGGGTTGATCGAGCCGACCATGGGTGAAATCCATATGGACGGGCAGGATATTCTCAAAATGTCGACGCGGGAGCTGATCGAGGTGCGCCGCCACAAAATGGGCATGGTATTTCAGCATTTTGCCCTGTTGCCGCATTTAAGCGTGCTGCAAAACGTAGTTTTTCCGCTCAGCATTCAGGGGCAGCCTCGTGCCCTAGCCGAGGCCCGCGCCCGTGAGGTGATCGAACTGGTCGGCCTTAAAGGCCG
>Ga0316205_10002995_pt1 | contig 16560 bp, 14 predicted proteins | sample 3monthpyrite_MG_FD_204941 | JGI IMG/M metagenome (GOLD analysis project Ga0316205, IMG submission 204941) | Microbial mat bacterial communities from mineral coupon in-situ incubated in ocean water Damariscotta River, Maine, United States -... | ecosystem: Environmental > Aquatic > Marine >... | reverse complement strand
ATAGAAAAAGACAAAAAATATTTGCATCTTTTAATTCCAAACTTTGAAACCTGTAAGGATGAAAAACTTCTTAGAGGGATGCTTCTAGCCGCCATTAACACAGGTGATTTAGACCTCGCAAAGCTAGCCATTAAGCGAGGTGTCAAACCAGCTTCATTGTTTGTATATGCTGTTTTAAATATTGCTAGTGTAGAGATATTACAATTGTTAATTGAAAATGGTTTTAATATACATGCGGATGCAAACAAAATTTTAACCAAATGGATGGGCTCAGCTCCCATAAACTCGCATGGAGAGACAAGCACTAAAAGAGATGATCTCTTACACTTTATCATTGAGTATTATCTCCAAAGACCCAACGATATAGAAGGATTTAAATCTTGGAGTCCATCTGACAAATCACGTTTGTTTAGAATGGGATTAGACGCTAATAATTTGAACATGATGAAATTCGCGGTTTTGACCGGGGCACACAAAAATGAATCGCTTAATTCTGTACTCAATCGATATTACTCAAAAAAACAAGACAATAATAATACTCAGTCTACAATCTTGGAAAACCATAAAAATGTAAACGTTGACTCCGAGATAATCGAATATATTTTAAACTCAAATATAATCTTTAATCAGGTGATCATTGCAAATGCAGTGTGTTTTAACTATACGGAAGTTTTGAATGTTCTAAGCCATATGGATGATTTAGAATATGCTTATGAAATAGCCTATAGCTATGAAAATGAGCTCTTGCAAAACTATTTTATTAACAAAGGTGTTTGTTTACAAGCACAGCACTTTACTAAAATGAAAGTTTCTGCCATCAAAGGCAATCTTAAAGACTTACGACAAGCCGTGAGTAATGGTGCTACTTTAGACCTATTAGGTGCTGATGTGATTGTCGAAATCATAAATGAAAATCACGTAGACATACTAAAATATCTACATGCCTCAGGTACAGAGTTTAACGGGTCGTATAATGAGCACCTTAATAAGGCAATGAATGCTCACCATGCCTATGAAAGCATAAGCTACCTCATAGAATTAGGTCTTGATATAACCAGTATTGGAAACCTACCACTAGACTACAGGGCAAAATACCCCTCCTTTTCTGATATGTGGGGAAAAAATTTTAGAAATATCTTTAATTACACTGTTTATTTAGCAACAGAAGTGTACCCAAGGCACGAAGGCAAAAAAAAAGAAGAGATCTTAAAAAAAATTGCAGAGTTTTCAACACTGCCTTATGTTATAAAAATGTCTGAGGCTGCATCACTTGAACACTAATGAAGATCACCTCTACAGTATGAAAACCATTGAGTCTATCATTGCTAATCCTGAAAGCTCTTGGAAAACCGTATTTAAAGAGATGATTATTTCTATGATAGCTTCTAATACCAATGAGTTGCTTTGGTATGCAAATTTTCTAAGCAGGTGTGAATATGAATTTCACTTTGATGAATCCTTTGTGTCATCGGTGTATTTTAATGGGAAAAATTTTGTGATTGTCGTCAACCCCGTGATACTTGGAGTCATTCATAAAGACCAAATTATTGCCATACTTAAACATAGTGCGGGACATATCATTAACCATCACTTTGCTCGAGGAAACTACGACAAAAGCATCAATAAAGAGGTGATTGAAACTGCAAAAGATATCGTGATTAATGGATGTAGAGAGGTTCCTTATATTAAAGATTTACCCCGTACGGGTAGCTATAAAGACTCCCCTATTTCAGCACTTTTTTATCAGTCCCTTTTCCAAAAGTACCACATCGGAACCTATGAGGTGGGTAGAGAGTTTGAATATTATGTAGAGCTCATACAAGAGGCTTTAAAAGAGGGTTCTTTTCATGATGCACAAGACAGTAATGAGTCATCTAAAGATGAGATAGATATACCATCAGATACTACGTCAGACAAAGAAGAAAACCGTAAGTCCTCAAGCCATAATGAAGAAGATGGCGTACAAGACACAGATGAAAAGGGTGGATCATCCCAAAGAGATGATGAGACACATACACCGTCACAATCTTTATCTCATAAAACCCTAGAAGCCTTACAAAATGGTGCGTGTAAGATGGATAACCATGAGTATGGTCAACAGCTTCAAGAAGCAGTAGACCTTAATGATAATGTATTAAACGCTTTCATGGAGAGCACCTTAAATGAGATGATACATGATTCAACAGACTTTGCTAGAGGTTTTACACCGGGTGTAGCAACGGGGGTAGAAAACAACATTAAAAAAAGAAACTCACACAAAGATTGGAAAAAGATACTTAACAAAAAGATGCAAAACTCCTTCAATAATTCTACACGCTACAGAGAAGCCAATAAGTCCAGACAACATCCCATTTTCCAAGATGATTTAGACTTGTATGGATACAGCTACACAAAGAAACCGAAACTGGCCGTGGTACTTGATGTGTCAGGTTCTGTTGATGACAAACTTCTGAGTTCTTTGATGTCTGAAATCCAAGCCATCCAAAGAAGATATTCTATTAAGAGTCTTACCCTAGTGCAAGTTGACGCCGAGATAAAAAGCATAGAAAAGTTTGGATTTCGAGACAAGTTCATAAAGAGACAAGGTAGTGGTGGAACCATAATGGAACCAGGCTTTAGGGCCTTATTAGAACAACCACGTCGGGATATACCTGATATGATAATATGTGCTACAGATGGAGATATAGAAAAAAGTTTTGAACACGTTAAAATCCCAAAGAAAGTACAGGTCATTTGGCTTATTGAGGAAAAAGGCAGATTATTGTTTGATGTAAGTGACTATCCAAAACAGCAGATGCATGTTGTTAGGTTTTCTGGGTAAGACAAAAACAATGCGTCAAATCATACGCTGATTAAGAATAAAGGGATTAGGTGATTACAATTCTTGTTATCAGTTTGTAAGAAAGTAGTCAAATGGGGTCAAGTCCTAAAGTAAAAGTAAAAGTTATAGTTATCGCTTGACCCCGATATTCAGATATACTCCGTTTACAAATGAAGGATAGACTATGGCTTATATAGATTTAACAACTAAAAATTTTAATGAAGTTCTGGATAATAACGAAATCGTGATAATTGACTTTTGGGCAGAGTGGTGTGCTCCTTGTCAAAAGTTTGCCCCGATATTTGAAAAGTCATCAGAGTATTACTCGGACGTAGTTTTTGCTAAAATTGATACAGAGGATCAGTCTGTTATCGCCAAACATTATGGGGTTATCTCAGTTCCTACTGTAATGATTATGAGAGATGGTATTATTGTTATTAATCATGAAGGAACTTTGACAGAGGCCGCGATTTATGAACTTATTACGCATGTCAGGTGTCTTGATATGGATAAGGTTCGCGAAGATTTAGATAACGATGAAGAATGAGAGAAATAAATTTAGGTGTCAAAACCCAGATTTAACCACGAAGTGCAATTTATGATGAAGCTTCAAAACAAAAGATAAAACCATCAGAAGTAACATATGAATATTTAAATAAGTGTATTGACATAGTACAAAATAGAGGTTCTAAAGAAATTGATAGACCAATTTCATTTGGAAAACTTGAAAAATATAAAATTACAAAGATAAAATAAGTTTATAACAAAACGCAGGAGCCAATATTTAACCCATGAACGGGTCAAATATTACTCTCCTCAAACGTTATAATCAAACCTATCTTCTCTTCTTAAGATTCAAAAATTTACACTACCCTTTAATCCTCATATATAAAGATTTGACCACAAAAAACATTCAGATAGAAAAAGGTATAGTTCCACAAATAATAATTATACAAATATCTGATAATTAGCAATAAGGTTTAAAGTTTTGAGATTTAGCGATAAGAAGGTCATCTTATTTGATCTGGACGGTACACTCGTCGACAGTGCACCTGACCTGGCACTGGCGGTAAACCATATGTTACAGAGCTTGGGGTGTGAGACATTTGCTCACGAGACGATACGCTCATGGGTGGGAAACGGTGCACAGACACTGGTCAAACGTGCGCTTTCAGGCAGCAGTATAATTGATGATGAAATAGATCCTGTTCTGTTTGAAGAAGCCTTGGACATCTTCCTGAATTTTTATGCACAGAACCTTTGTGTCAGTACAGTGACCTACCCCAATGTACAGACGACCCTGAGAAGCTTGAAGTCAAAAGATTACCGCCTTGTTCTGGTGACGAACAAACCCTATGATTTCATACAGCCTTTGCTCGAAGGTCTGGACCTGACAGACCTCTTTGAACTCTGCCTGGGCGGAGACAGCCTGGCCAAACGAAAACCGGACCCTATGCCCCTGCTGCATGTCTGTGAGAGTCTGGATGTCTGTGTCACCAAATGTCTGATGATCGGAGACTCAAAAAACGACATCGTCGCCGCCAATGCCGCCAAGATGCAGAGTATAGGGGTCAGTTACGGCTATAACTACGGTGAAGACATCAGTATATATGAGCCTGACAGCGTTGTACATGATTTCAATGAGATCATGGGTCTGCTTGGTGAGACGCATTAAGCCATGTCAAAAGCAGTGTTACCCAAGGCGAAGATAGCTGTAGTCGGCGGCGGTATCGCCGGCTCGACGATAGCACTGTATCTTAGTGAGATCGGTCTGGATGTCACCCTCTTTGAAAAAGGGCCCAGTCTTGTAAACGGACCGCCTTTTTGTCACCTGCATGCAGGTGGAAATCTGTACCGGGAGATCTCAGACGAACAGTGCCTTACCCTGCTGCGGCAGTCGATCGACCTTGTCCGCTTCTATCCCGACGCGGTTGATTACCGCCCGACGGTGATCGCCGTTCCCCTTGATGACAGGGGAAGACCTCAAGAGCTGTATCCCCGTCTGAACAGACTTCAAGCCGAATATGCTGCATTGATCAAGCTTGATCCACGCAATAAGGTCTTGGGTGAAAGTTCTGAATATTTCAGACTGTATGATCGTGAAGAGATTGAAGCCTTGAAACAGCAGCAGGTCCCGGCTCAGCCTATGCAGATGGATGAGTGGATGATCCCTGTGGCAAAAAATGTCGATTTGGACAAGGTACAGTTTCCCCTTATCATGGTGCAAGAGTATGGATTGAACCTCTTTCGGCTTGCCTCAAGTGCGCGGCTGAGTCTGGATCAAAAGGCCAACTGTCAGCTCTTGCTCGAGCACAAAGTGACAGGTGTCAGTAAAACAGACATACACGGTGCCTGGAATCTAAGATACGAGCATTGCGGCAATGAACATGAAGAAAACTTTGATTTTTTGATCAATGCGGCCGGTTTTAAGACAGGTAAAATTGATGATATGCTTGGTTATAAGCGCGAGAGACTGGTCGAATTCAAAGCGGCTTATGTCAGCCGATGGGAGAGCTGTGACACCGCTTGGCCAGAAGTGATCTTTTACGGAGAACGCGGCACGCCTAAGGGAATGGCGCAGTTCACACCCTATCCCGACGGGTACTTCCAGCTTCACGGGATGACCAAGTCCATAACGCTCTTTGAAGAGGGACTGGTGAAAAGCTCGGACACAAGTGCCCAGCCGCAACTGAAGACAAAGTTTTTAGAGAAGATAGAAAAAGAGTGGAACCCCGAAGACGCACAGAGACGAAGTCAATCAGCCATTGAGCATCTCTCACAGTATATCCCCTCCTTTAAACATGCGAAGGTCGTGTCCAAACCGCTTTACGGAGCACAGCAGATCCCCGGTGTTGATGCGAGCCTGAGAGCGGCTGATGTTTCCTTCGAAGATGAGACCTACGCGCGATGCGAGATCGTCAAAGCCTCCTCCGTATTGAGCATGGCGGATACGATCACGAAACAGCTTATCACTTTGGGCTATGTGGATGAAGGGATCTATAAAAAACGGGACTTTTCCAGCATGAAACGACTTGATGAGGCACAGATCAGTCACTATGCACAGACCATATGTACAGACAGAGACTATCCCCTGTCATTGACACAAAGAATACTTGCGCACCATCCTCTGCAAGATGAATTAAAAAACGAATCTGCCCTCGCCTAAAGAGAACTCAGAAACTTACCACAGTAAGATCGATTTGCTTAAGCAAGGAGCTTTTGGAACTCAGCCAGTTCTTTTAGGGGTTCAAATGAAACTTCATTCTCCATCTCATCTTTTAGGTTTGGTGCGATCCGCAGTGCCGTCTTCAGATCTATGATCGCTTCACTTGTATGGCCTAGTTGTGCATTTGCACAGGCCCGCTGCCAAAACGCATAACCGTATTCCGAATCGATCTCCAGCGCCTTATTGCTTAGGTTCAGTGCCCATTCAAACTCGTCCAGGTCCAAAACGGCATCAGCCTTATACGCATAGACTTCTGCGTCCATAGGGTTCAAGGAGAGTATCTCATCATAGATATCGATCTTTGATTGCAGATTGGTCTCCAAGTTTGATCGCATCCACAACGAGTGGATCAACTGTGTCTCATATATCTTTTTCTGATTTTGCAAGATCCTTTCGGACTGTTCAGTCAGTTTGCTTTGCAGCAGATCAAAGGTCTCATTGTATTTATCCGTGATCACGAGTACCCGATCCTCGATGATCTGCTCTGTCTTGTTTCTGATATCACGAAGAGAGTTCCAACCTGCAAATATGAGTATGGAAGTGGCAGCGGCAATCAGGTAAAAGATATTGCCGATGGTGTCGGTAATGTACCGCGCAGCTCGGTCCGTCTGTTCCATCTGTGCCTTTGCGACATTGGTCTCTATCGTGGTCTTGAAACGTTCTTGCTCGACGCGCAAAGACTTAAGTTCATCCAGAATATAACGCTCGATAAGAGGTCTCTCGAGAGGACTCTGTTCAGGTTTTTCCGAGGCACAAAGCGGGTTTAAAAAGAGAAGGAGCAGAAATAATGAGGTGCCTAATCCTGAGAGTATTTGATTCTTATACATAGTTTTACCTTTTGATTGTCATTGCAGTCATGGAAAATTCGCCGCATACTAACGCAATAGGTATGAAACAGAGGTTAAACCCTTATACAGGGGGAAGTGTCGATAGACATAATGAAACGAATGATTGAGGCCAAAAAGCCTTACTCAAGATTCATCACCTCTTTGGAAAAGAAGAGTCCTTTGAGAACCTTGGACTCCATGCTCTCCGGACGTATCTCTTTGAACAAAGAGGACAGGCCACTTTATTTTTGACAGCAGTTTATGTGCAATGCTTTAGATGGGTAAAGAGCATTATTTGTTAAGCTCTAAAACCACTTCAATTCTATCATTTTGTTTAGAACTGCTAAAGCCTAAATTACGATACTTTGCTATTTCTTCTAAGTTGATCGCCTCTTGTTCGCGTTCTACGATGACTGTAAGTGTCTTGCCCTTAAACCCATTAAGTGTTGATTTGACCTGATGCATGGCATCAGGAATAGGCAGAGAACGGCGTGGATCAAGTGGCATCCCTCGGGTATCAAGAACACCGTCTTTAATATTTTTCGGCACTTGGTATTCATCCATTAAACGTTGAGACGAAGCTTTCCAGTCCGCTTTACTTAAGTCTGCCGGACCGAAAAGTGCACAGTGGCAGGTGCCGTACTCAGCGATCTCATCATCAATGAATTCACAAGGACACATCATCTTCTTGTCTAAGACTTCATCCCCGGAAGGTTCAAAACAAGGACAATAACGTTTGCCAAAAGTCGCTTCCATCTCACATAGATTACTTTTGAGATTTGTAAGCATCATCCAACTTGGATTAAGTGTATAGTTCTTCTGTTCACAATATTTTTCTAACCAGCGTTGCTGCTTTTTAGCACTCTCTTTATATTTGAAATAGTCTTTAAAAAAACCAATCATCATATGTATCATTTCTGTTCCTTGTACGATTTTTATAATTATATGGATATGGAACCTGAGAACTATAAGCAGTCCCCAAGATTTCCCACGACAAACGTTACCTAATCAACTTCCCCCAAATGCCCCGCCAAGTATCCGCTGGCAAAGGACCACTGTAGATTATACCCTCCGCAGGGACCGTCCAGGTTCATCACCTCTCCGCAGAAGAAGAGACCTTTGAGCACCTTCGACTCCATCGTCTCTGGACGTATCTCCTTCAAGGAGACTCCGCCGCGCGTTATCATCGCCATCTTGAAACCATCATGCCCAACGACGGTTAATGGTGTCCATGCCAGTATCTTGATGAGATCGGCACGCACTTTTCCCTCAAGCTTATTAAACCCAAGTGTGTAGTCCGCCCCTGCGAGCTTACACAGTTCTATGCTTAAGGACTCCGGCAGAAGCGTCTTAATGATCTCCAAAGTACTTTGATGCGAGTCTTTGTCGATCTGGGCTTTGATGTACTTGAGAAGTTCATCCTCGTTTTTTCCCTTGGTCAGGTTAAGAAGAAGAGGAACTTCACCGTATTTTGCTATCAATGGCGTGACTTCTCTTGCGAAATCCAAGACTACAGGACCGCGTATACCACTTTTCGTGAAGATAAGGTCACCCTTGGCACGCAACTTTTTTGCTTTTTTCAGATCAACCCGCAATTCGACTTTGGGAAGTGTATCCGCGCGGCAGTTTTCTACCCACGTCTCCTTCACCTTCAAAGGCATCATGGCAGGAAAGAGTTCTGTTACCTTATGGCCTACGGACTCTGCCAGAGGATAACCGTCGCCTTCCGCGCCGAGGACAGGATAGCCTAAGCCTCCGGTCGCGACGATGACATTGGGTGCATAATAGGCGTTATCCTGTGTGCTGACACCTTCGATAGATACTTCATTGAAGAGCAGCTTATCAACACGCTGCGAACACCGTACTTCGATGCCAAGCTTGATCATCTCCTCTTCAAGGGCTGTAAGAATAGTCCCTGCATTGTGCGTAGTCGGAAAAACACGGTATCCGTCAGGTGCATGCGACGCTACGCCTATCTCTTCGAAAAAAGCTCTTAACTTCTTATGATCAAAGGTATCAAGAGCGGGCGTCATAAAACGCCCTTCTCTACCGAAGCGTGCCATGAACTCTTCATTGGGAAGCGTATTGGTCAGGTTGCACCTGCCCCCGCCTGTCGCCTTGAGTTTGGCACCCAGTTTTGACAGTTTTTCCAAAAGCAGGACTTTTTTGCCCCGGCGTGCAGCCGCTATAGCAGAGATCATTCCTGCCGCACCTGAACCGATCACGATCACATCATATTTATTCATTGGCGCAATTATGACAGTTTTGGACTTAACATTTCCGAATTGCCCCTTATTTGTGTAGAATTACAGTAAAAAAAGAATATATCATGTTCCCAAATCTATTAAACGGCAAGAAGATCCTCTTGGGTGTCTGTGGTTCTATCTCTATCTACAAGTCTCTTGAACTTATCCGTCTGTATATCAAAAGCGGAGCCGAAGTCCGTGTTGTCATGAGCGAATCGGCCAAGAAGTTCATCACGCCTTTGACCTTTGAGACCATAAGTATGAACAAAGTCCTGCATGCCGACAGTGAGTCATGGGACGGTGATCTTAACCACATCAAGATCGGGACATGGGCAGACCTCTTTGTCATCGCTCCGGCTTCGGCAAACACAATAGCTAAACTCTCCAACGGCATTGCTGACAACCTTCTGCTGCAGACTGCCCTTGCCTATCCGTACGAGAAACTGCTTTGCCCTTCGGCAAATACCCACATGATGGCCAGTCCTATCATCCAAAACGCTATGAAGACACTTGCTTTGGCAAACTATGTGATCATGAACACCCAGACAAAGCTTCTTGCCTGTAATACCGAAGGCGACGGCGCTTTAGCCGAGATCGAAGATATCTTCTTCCATACGGCGCAGATGCTGCTTCAAGAAAAGTTCTGGCAGGACAGACGCGTTATCGTTACCGGCGGCGGTACCGTTGAGAAGATCGATGATGTCCGTTACCTCTCAAACTTCTCAAGCGGAAAGATGGGTTCAAACCTTGCTTTGGCACTCTTTCTCAAAGGAGCAGACGTCAGCTTCATCTCCTCGCGTTTTCCGCAGAGACTGCCAAAGTCGATATACCAGATCGAGGTACAAGACTCGGATGAGATGCATCAATACCTAAACGACTCCATCCGGGCAGCCAAAAAAGGCAAAAAAATACGAACGACATGCGACATCGATGAGGATACCAAGTTGATCCAAAAAAAGCCTTACCTCTTCATGGCTGCTGCAGTCAGCGACTATCTACCGGATTCTGCCCAGCAGGGCAAACTCAAAAAAGCCGACATCGGCGAAGCGTGGTCTTTGACACTTAAACAGAACAAAGACATACTCTCTTCTATCGACAAAGAGGGTATCTTCACCATCGGTTTTAAAGCGGAGATGGACCCCCTCAGCGGACTTGACAACGCAAAAGCGATGCTACAGAAAAAAGGGCTTGATGCTGTCTGCTTCAATCTTCTCACAGATAGCTCCAGTTTCGGCACAGATGACAATGCTTTGGAGTTTATCACCAAAGATAAGGTAGAGACCCTACCGACTCAGGAAAAGCTTGCACTTTCACTCAAACTTCTGGAGCTTTGTAAGAGCTTATGATCATCGCTTCCCTGCCTCAGCTTCAAAACCTGTTAGCAGAACTCTCCTCAAGCAGACTCGCTTCCCTGCTTCCCGTAGAGGTGCTTGTACTTAAAAAGCTGTCCCCCGAGAAGTACCTTCTGCAGATAAAATCGCAAAACTTTGAGACCACCACGCCGAAACCCCTTCAAGTCGGAGAGAAGTACCTTGCCTCTATCTCCCAGGACAGTAAGAGCAATACCCTCTTTTTAAAGCATTTTCACAAGATGCCGCTGCAGCCTGAGCAGGCAGTCTATACGATAAATGATCTTATCGAACATTTCAAGAAGCCCTCCAAAGAAGCGATAACGGAGTTGCATGCCAAGCTGCTTTCGGCTCTTTCAACCAGTACTGCAAAAGAAGAGTTCAGTTTTTACACGCAGGTCCTTCTTGGTCTTTCCCAGGACCTTGTCTCTCTGCCTTTTAAATACCCTGATGGGTTTGGGCTTATACAGTATAAAAAACGCAGAAAACAAGAAAAACAAAGCCAAGATGAAGTACAATTTTATGCACACTTGAAGCATCTCGGTCCGTTAGAGGGTGTTGTCGGTCTGCAAGATGATGAGATATACATAAGAATAAATGTGATGTTTGAAGAGAGCTTGGCGCTGCTGCAGCGTTATCAAGAAGAGTTTTCTTTCAACAATGCCTTGCAGCTTCAACTCAAAGAAGAGATAACGCCTCTGTTTGTCTTGAACGATGCGATCTTAGACATAAGTATTTAGGGAAAAGATGAACGAAGCCAAACATATCGCTATCATCATGGACGGCAATGGACGCTGGGCTGAAAAGCAGGGTAAAAAACGCTTTGTCGGCCATGAAGCCGGAGCGGAGACTATCCGTGATATCACGCGCTACTGCACCAATCATCCCGAGATCGAGAGAGTAAGTCTGTATGCTTTCAGTACCGAGAACTGGAAACGTCCGAAACTTGAGGTAGAGTTTTTGATGAAGCTGCTTTCACGCTATCTTGAAAAAGAACTGTCGACTTACATAGAGCTCGGTGTGAAATTTGAGATGATCGGGGATGTAACACGCTTCTCGCCCGCTTTACAAAAGCAGATCAAACAGCTTGAAGAAGAGACGAAACACGGCACCAACCTTATCCAGCATCTGGCCTTGAACTACGGATCTCGAAATGAGATACTGCGTGCCGTGAACTCCTTGAAAAACGCTGAGATGATCACCGAAGAGAGCCTTAACAATGCACTTGACTGTAAGCATGATGTCGATCTGCTGATAAGAACGGGAGGGGATCATAGGCTTTCGAACTATCTATTGTGGCAGGCAGCCTATGCAGAGCTCTTTTTTACGGATACTTTATGGCCGGACTTTACAAGTGCGGAATTAGAGAGTATTATTGCATCCTATAAAAACATAGACAGACGGTTTGGGGGGATAAAATGACAATACCTTTAAAAAGCACATCTATTTATATAACGACTCAAACTAATCTTTCTTGCCGAGAAACATCTGCTTCGCAGACCGCCACGGCTTGTTTTACTAAAGAAATTTCGCAAGCTTATTTTGGAGGTATTAAATGATCCTAGGCTTTATCATACTGATAGGATTGGTCTTCGGGTCATTTCTCAATGTCCTTATCGCACGTATTCCCAATGACGAGAACGTTGCCTTTCCTGCTTCACATTGTCCCAAGTGCAAGACACCTCTGAAGCTGTATCATAACTTCCCTATCATCTCATGGCTTTTTCTACGCGGAAAATGCGCCTTTTGTGATGAAAAGATCTCGGTTCAATACCCTCTGGTCGAACTGCTTACCGGTCTTATCTTCGCCGCTGTCTATTTGAAACTTGGTCTAAGCTATATGGCATTGATGATCGCTTTGTCATTCAGCTTTTTACTCGCGCTGTCTGTCATAGACTACTACACAAAGATGGTCCCTGACAGCTTAAATCTGCTCGCATTGACCACTGCGATGATGGCAGCGATGAGTTTTCAGGGCTTTGTCCTTAACTTTCAAAATGCTCTTCTTTTTGTCGGTGGCTTCGGTCTGCTGCGTTTTTATCTCTCCTATCTTATCAAGAAAGAGGCCTTGGGCGAAGGTGACCTGATGGTCGCGGGTACCATGGGCGCGATGGTCGGTATACAGCTTGGTCTGATGGCCATCTTCGTCTCTGCCGTTTTGGCGCTTCCTGTCATGATGATCATGCGTAACGAGACGGATGAGAGCAAGATGGTCCCCTTTGTCCCTTTTCTGGCCTTGGGACTCTTTGTCGTCTATATCTTTGATTCTGTATTTATAAACTACTGGAACAGTCTGTATGGATAAACTCAACAGCTATCTGCTGTCTAATTTCTCTCAGCTTTATTTTTCGATCTTCCTGCCGCTGTATGTGATCGCTTCGGTGATCATGCTGGTGAAGATAGCGGCCTTCACCTCGGTTATACAACTGGACTTGATGGAAATGGTCAAGCTCTACCTCTTTATGCTGCCTGAACTTCTCTTTTACACCCTGCCTATAACATTTTTCATCTCGGCTGTTATGACAGTGGCTAAACTTTCCTTTGATTATGAGATGATCGTGATCTTCTCTTTGGGTGTCAAACCATCGCATATCTCAAAGTTCTTCTTGAAACTTGCACTGATGCAGAGTCTGCTCTTGTTTTTGCTGTTTTTTATTATTGCACCTCATACTAAGAATCTTTACAAGAATTTTCTTCAGGTTAAAAAGACAGAGGCCAAGTTTAATATCGAAGCCTCTGAATACGGGCACAAATTCGGTGACTGGCTTATCTTTGTCGGGGCATCAACGCAAGAAGGATCGTTCCAAGATGTCATCATGTTCAATCAAAAGGATGATGAAGAGACACTTATTCTGGCTAAAGATGCAGATGTTGTGACAAAAAACGGCGTTTTAAAACTTGAGCTCGGTCTGGGCAAAGGGTTCACCTACACGAAAGATTCTCTTTCACAGATGACCTACAGAAAGATGTACATCAATGACACAACCGTGGCTGACACGAATGAGTATGAGAATACCCTGCAGTATTGGTTCGACCCTGATCAAAGAGAGAAGATGACGAGGAAGTTCACTATCAATACTCTTGTCGCACTCTTTCCCCTGATGAGTCTTTTACTTATTCCTACCATCGGGATCATCAATGCAAGACATCAAAAAGGATACACCTATGCCTATATCTTTGCTGCTGTCATCCTCTACTACGCTGCAACATTTTTGCTAGCAAGACCGCTAGGCCTGTATACGATCGCTCTCGTCAGTTTTGCGACTCTTCTTAGTGTCTCCTATCTTTACTATCAAAAAGTCCTCAAACGCTACTGATGAAGATCAAGCTCATATTCTCTTATAATGGGGCATCTTTTGAAGGTTCTCAGGTACAAAAGCATACGAACAACACTATTATGGGTCAAGTGTATGAAGCCTTTGAAGCTATCAACATTGACACAAAACTTCATGCCAGCGGTCGCACCGATGCCGGAGTACATGCCTTTAAACAGACGATGCATTGTGAAATCCCCTCTTTCTGGTCTGATCTTTCAAAACTTAAAGAGCATCTACAGCACAAGCTTCCCGATACGATAAAAATACGTCATCTCGTTCAGGCAGACGAAGCATTTCATGCACGCTACAGTGCCAAGCGCAGAGCCTACCGTTATATACTTTGTGATCACGAAAGCAATCCTTTTGAGAGCGCTTTTGTCACTTTCACACGTACAAAACTGGACATAAATGCACTCGAAAAGGCCATGGCACTTATAGAAGGTGAACATGACTTCGGTATGTTTAAAAAAAGTGGAGGAGCCTCGGGTTCTGATGTAAGAGCCATCTTTAAGACACGTGTCTATTCCTATAGAAACAAGACCATTCTCTATTTTGAGGCAAACGGTTTTTTGCGATCGCAAATCCGTTTGATGGTCGCCTTTTTGCTAAAGATATCAGAAGGCAAACTCACTAATGAGCAGCTTCTAGAGCAGTTAAACAATGAAAAGAGCCATAACAAACGGCCCGCAGCGCCCAATGGTTTATATCTCTCTAATATCATCTACTAAATAAACTTTAGTCAACTAGACTAAGACTAATTGATAACACTTGCATTATCTTTAAAGTTTTCGCTATAATCTCGAATATTTTATTTAATACAGGAGCTACTACATGGCAAAACATCAGTTTCAGACAGAAGTCAATCAAATCTTACAATTGATGATTCATTCACTTTATTCTAACAAAGAGATCTTTCTTCGCGAACTCGTCTCTAATTCATCCGATGCACTTGATAAGCTTAATATGCTTGTCCTTACCAATGATAAATATAAGAAGGTTAACTTCGTACCCCGTATCGACATCACTTTTAATAAAGACGAAAAACAGCTAATCATAGCTGACAGTGGTATCGGAATGGATGAGGCTGATCTTATCGCAAACCTTGGTACGATTGCAAAATCAGGAACCAAAGCATTCTTGGAAAATCTTTCAGGCGATGAGAAAAAAGATTCTCAGCTTATCGGTCAGTTCGGTGTCGGTTTTTATGCTTCATTCATGGTCGCAGACAAGGTAGAGGTCATCTCACAAAAAGCCGGTACGGACAAGGCCTACAAATGGACCTCAGAAGGTACAGGTGAATATGACCTTGAAGATGCAACACGAGAAGGTCACGGTACGACGATCATCATGCACCTTAAAAAAGAAGAGGACGAGTTCTTAGAAGAGCATCGTTTAGATTCTATCATCAAAAAATACTCTAATCACATCCCTTTTCCTATCTTCATGGACAAAGAGCACTATGTTGCTGCTGAGAAGGATGATGAGGGTAAAGAGACTAAACCTGCCTCAACTGAGATCAAAAACGAGCAGATCAACAGAGCCAATGCACTCTGGACGATCTCAAAATCCGAGATCAAAGATGAAGAATACAAAGACTTTTACAAAAGTATCTCTCATGATTCAGGCGAACCGATCACATGGATGCACAACAAGGCAGAGGGTGCAATTGAATACACGACCCTTTTCTATATCCCTGAAAAAGCACCTATGGACCTTTACCGTGTGGATTACCAAACGGGTATCAAACTCTATATCAATCGTGTGTTTATCACAGATGATGAAAAAGAGCTTATGCCGACATACCTTCGCTTCCTACGCGGTGTGATCGACTCAAAAGACCTTCCGCTGAATGTCAGCCGTGAGATTCTACAGTCCAATCCGGTGATGAACAAGATCAAGAACGCTTCTGTCAAGAAAGTACTTTCTGATCTTGCCAAGATGATGAAGAAAGACGGTGAGAAATATGACAAGTTCTATGCTCAGTTCGGCAACTGTCTCAAAGAGGGTATCTACTCTGACATGGGCAACCGTGAAAAACTTCTTGAACTTATGCAATTCAATACACTCAAGTCTGATACGAAGACGACTATCGAAGAATTTGTCAAAAACGTAGATGAAGAGAAAAAAGAGATCTATTACCTTACGGGTAAAATGGCACTTGCTATGCTTAAGAATTCTCCTTCTCTGGAGCGTTTCAAGGCCAAAGATATTGATGTCCTGATCTTAAACGAAGAGATCGATACGATAGTCTTCCCTATGGTGTCAGAATATAAAGAATATAAGTTTGTAAACGTCTCCGATGCGAAGTTCGAAGAGAGCGAAGAGGAGAAAAAAGCCGAAGAAGAGACGACAAAAGAGTTCGACACCCTTCTTAAAGAGTTCAAAGAGACACTCGGAGAGAGCGTTAAGGATGTCGAGATCACGTCTGATCTTACCGACTCTCCGGTATGTCTTCGTATCGATAAAGAAGACCCAAGCTATATGATGGCACAGATGATGGCACAGATGGGCAATCCTTCTGACATCCCACCGGTAAAACCGATCCTTCAGATCAATCCTAAGCATGAGATCCTTACCAAGCTAAAAGACTCTGCGGATCAAAATCTCATCAATGACGCTGCCCATGTCCTCTTTGATCAGGCAAGAATCTTTGAAGGCATGGAAGTAGAAGATACGGCGGGATTCATCTCACGTATGAACCGTATCATGTCAAAAGCGCTTTAACGCTTTCTTTAGAAAGGCCCTATAGGCCTTTTGTAGAAAAGCACTTTAGA
>Ga0316205_10002994_pt1 | contig 16562 bp, 21 predicted proteins | sample 3monthpyrite_MG_FD_204941 | JGI IMG/M metagenome (GOLD analysis project Ga0316205, IMG submission 204941) | Microbial mat bacterial communities from mineral coupon in-situ incubated in ocean water Damariscotta River, Maine, United States -... | ecosystem: Environmental > Aquatic > Marine >... | reverse complement strand
GAGGGGATTTTCAATGTTGACGAAGTCTAAAGCTTCTACGTGTATATTAACCTTATTCCTCTCTTTTGTCTTTTCTGTTTATAATCTAAATTTAATGAATTGTAAACTTAAGACGTGTATAATTAATTGCTTGGGTCTGTGCTACTCGGAAATTCCTACGGATTTCCCTAACTTTTGGTTTCCTTTTGCTAAATTAGTTGCTGAACCACGCAACTAACCATACACAAACCGTTAAACGAACTTCTCAAATTTTCGTTGCCTTCAATTCAAAAATTAAAGGATATAATTGATCTTTTGTAACGTACATTCCAGATGTAGTTTTAACCAAATCTGGAAGTACATCATAAGGGCTTTCATTGTATTCATTTAAATACTCAATACGCAATCCTGCTTCTGTGAGTGCATTAATAACTTCGCTCAAGCCATGATTCCAACCATATTCTTTACTAATCATCTTTGAATCCTGATTGGCATAGGTACCTTCATATTCTTCATAAATAACCTCATCTCGCATATAGCCATATTTCATGATAGGCTTACCCTCTAAATAATCAAACATCCAAACAATAGGATGAAATTCCACCATATAAAAAACACCACCAGAATTTAATCTTTCAGCAATCATTTTTCCCCATGGTTTTAAATCTGGCAACCAACCAATAACGCCATAACTTGTATAAACAATATCAAAGGTTTCTTTGACAAATTGAGATGTATTCAACACATTACAACAAAAAAATTTGGCATCAAGGTCTAATTCTGTGTTTAAGTTTTTAGCAAGGTTAATGCCTTCATCACTCAAATCAATACCAACACATTTGGCTCCTTCTCTACTCCAACTCAACGTATCTTGACCAAAATGACATTGCAAATGTAGCAATGATTTTCCATGCACATTACCTAAAGCCCTTTTCTCATAAGACATTAAGGAAGATTTTCCATTCTTAAAAGCTTCTAAATCATACATGTCACTTTTAGCATGAATAGCCACTTTTTCATTCCAAGTTGATTTATTGGTATCAAAACACTTTTTATTATTGTTCACTATTTTGTTTTTTAAAGAATCTAAATATAAAACATACTAATGAATTACTTAAGGTTTCTTATTTTTGAGTAAATAATAACTATTATGAAAAAAGTTCTCATTCTTTCCCTATTTATCATCTTCTCTTCTTGCAAACAAAACGAAGAAAAAAAAGAGTCTGAACAAAAATTGACCATTGCTCAAAAAATAGCCAATGCTCACGGTTTTGAACATTGGGATAAAGTAAAAACTATTGAATTTACTTTTGGTGGAAAAATAGAAGAACCAAATAGTGGTCGTACTTGGTTTTGGAATCCCAAAACCAGTGATGTTAAAATTGACAGCAATGGTAAAACGGTTAAGTATAACAGAAATAATATGGATTCTACATCTTTAAAAACCGATAGAGCTTTTATTAATGATAAGTTTTGGGTATTTATTCCATTTCAATTAGTTTGGGATGAAGGCACAACAATTTCCAAACCTGAAAAGGCAACATCACCAGTAAAACAAGTAGAATTAAACAAGATTACTATATTATATTCCAATGAAGGTGGTTATACTCCTGGAGATGCTTATGATATTTATTTTGACGATGCTTATATAATTAGAGAATGGAGTTTTAGGCAAGGCAATGCCGCTGAAGCATCATTATCAAATACATTTGAAAATTATATAGATGTTAATGGTCTAAAAATAGCTGAACATCACAAAAAAACTGAAGGAGATTGGAATCTTCTTTTAAGAAACATTAAGGTAGAATTAGAGTAATTATTTAGTGTCCCAACAGGCTTCAAATCTTTCAAAATTTCCTATTTTTGGGTAAAACCAAAACAAACAGACATTGTCAACTTTTCAATTAGGTCTTGATTATGCAAAGCAGCAAGATCAATTAGACGAATTATCAAGCTATAGAAATAATTTTCATATTCCAAAAGACGAAAACGGAAATGAACTTATTTACCTCTGTGGAAATTCTCTAGGACTACAACCAAAATCAACAAAAGAGTATATAAACCAAGAACTCAACGATTGGGCAAATTTAGGTGTTGAAGGACATTTAGAAGCCAAAAACCCTTGGTTACCATATCATGAATTTTTAGCAGAAAGTTCAGCAAAACTAGTAGGCGCTAAACCTATTGAGGTGGTTACAATGAATACCTTAACTACCAATTTACACTTAATGATGGTGTCGTTTTATCAACCAACGTCAAAGCGCTATAAAATTGTTATTGAAAGTGATGCGTTCCCCTCTGACAAATATGCTGTGGAGTCTCAATTACGTCATCATGGTTTTGATGATAAAGAAGGACTTATTTTATGGAAACCTAGAAAAGGAGAGGAATTATTACGTTATGAAGATTTAGAGGACATTTTAAAAAATCAAGGTGACGACATTGCATTAATCATGATTGGAGGTGTCAACTATTACACAGGGCAATTCTTCGATTTAAAACGTATTACAGAACTTGGCCATAAACATGGTTGTGTCGTTGGTTTTGATTGTGCTCATGGTGCAGGAAATGTCCAGTTGAATCTTCACGATTCTGGTGCAGATTTTGCCATTTGGTGTACTTATAAATATTTAAACTCAGGTCCTGGAAGTTTAAGTGGTTGCTTTGTTCATGAACGACATGCTTATAATAAAGATCTAAACCGATTTACAGGTTGGTGGAGCCATAATAAGCAAACCCGTTTTAATATGAGACATGAGTTTGATGTGTTGCCTGGAGCCGAAGGTTGGCAATTAAGCAATCCTCCAATTCTTTCAATGGCTGCTATAAAGGCTTCTTTAGATATGTTTAATGAAGTTGGCATACAAAAGCTTACAGAGAAGTCTAAAAAGCTCACAGGATATTTTGAATTTCTTTTGGAACAATTAGGTGAAGATGTTATAAAAATTATCACTCCTAGTAATCCCAAAGAACGTGGCTGTCAGCTTTCAATACAAGTTAAAAACGCAAATAAAGCTTTACATACCAAATTAACAAAAGCAGGAGTCATTAGTGATTGGAGAGAGCCAGATGTTATTCGCTGCGCACCTGTTCCGCTTTACAATTCGTTTGAAGATGTGTACCACATGGTAGAAAAACTTAAAGAAATTTTGAATGAACAATAAAGAAAACATACTTATAATAGGTGCGGGACTTTGTGGTTCACTATTGGCCTTACGGTTAGGCCAACGTGGTTATAATGTATCGGTTTACGAAATGCGCCCAGATTTGCGAAAAGTAGATATTAGTGCAGGACGATCTATAAATTTGGCCTTTTCAGATCGTGGTAATAAAGCCATGAAACTAGTTGGCATAGAAGACAAAGTAAAAGCGCTTTGCATACCTATGAATGGAAGAATGCTTCATGACAAAGAAGGTAATACTATGTTATCCAATTATAGCGGACGCGATTATGAGTACATAAATTCAATTTCACGTGGTGAATTAAATGGCTTACTCCTCACAGAAGCAGAAAAGCACGAGAATGTAACTATTCATTTTAATAAAAAATGTAAGTCAGTAGATTTTGAAAAAACAACAGCTTTATTTAAAGATTATCATACCAAACATGAGTTTGTAGAAGATGCAGATGTAATTATCGCTACTGATGGCGCAGGTTCTGCCATGAGAAAGAGTTACTATTTAGAAAAGAAATTCTTATTTAGTTTTTCTCAAGATTATTTAACGCATGGCTATAAAGAGCTTAGTATTTTGCCAACCGAAACTGGAGATTACAAAACTTATAAGAACGCCTTGCATATATGGCCGAGAGGTGACTTTATGCTTATTGCATTGCCAAATTTAGATGGAAGTTTTACAGTAACCTTATTTTTGAGTCACAATGAAGGTGCATACAATTTTAGTAATTTAAAAACTCCAGAAATAGTCACAGAGTTTTTCCAAAAAGAGTTTCCAGATGCTTTAGGGTTAATGCCAAATCTTATTGAAGATTTCTTTGAAAACCCAACAGCAGCATTAGGAACTGTAAAATGTTCGCCTTGGCATTTTAAAAGCAACACACTTTTGATGGGTGATGCTGCACACGCCATTGTACCTTTTTATGGTCAAGGCATGAATGCGTCTTTTGAAGATGTGGTAGAATTTGACAAGGTATTGGATCAAGGTTTAGAAAACTGGAAAGCCATATTTGAAACTTATGAAAAATCTCGCAAAAAAGATACAGATGCCATTGCAGATTTAGCTATTGATAATTTTCATGAAATGAAAGACCATGTGGCCAACCCAATATTTCAAGAAAAACGTAAAATTGAAATGGCTTTAGAACAAAATTTTCCAGATGACTATTCATCAAAATATTCTTTGGTGACCTTTAATGAACATATTGGTTATAATGAGGCCATGCTAAAAGGTCGCGCACAAGACAAAGCCATATTAAATATGCTTGCTGATGGTGATATCTCGACTGCGCTCGATATGACAGACCAAAGTAATTTAAAAACTATTTTAGAAAAAGTTAAAACAGAAACAGAAGCAATTTTAGAAGATGATAGAATTGCTGGATTAAAGTAAACTAATATTAAATATCACCTCGAGCGCAGTCGAGAGGTTTTAATGAGGTCTCGACTGCGTTCGACCAGACAAGAAAATTATGGAAGAAAAAACAGTAACACCAAGAGGAGCCTATCCTCACACGAGACGAGCTGGCGACTTTATTTTTGTGTCAGGCACAAGTTCTCGTAGAGCAGATAATACCATTGCAGGCGTTGATATTATAGACGACATGGGAACAAAGCGCTTAAATATTGAAGCTCAAACCCGTGAAGTGCTTCAAAATATTGGAAAGAACTTAATTAAAGCTGGAGCATCCATGAGTGATGTGGTTGATGTAACTACATTTTTAGTAAACATGAATGACTTTGCTGGTTATAATAAAGCCTATGCCGAATTTTTTAGTGTCGAAACTGGACCAGCAAGAACCACAGTAGCAGTACACCAATTACCACACCCAGATCTAGTAGTTGAGATTAAGGTAATGGCTTATAAACCATTATAACTGTCATTCCTGCGAAAGCAGGAATCCACAAAATAGCATGCTCATTCATTAGATTTGAGTATTTTTAAAAAACCAACCTCAAACCAACCTTAGCTTAATCACTTTTTAATTTTAAAAATGTGATTAAATTCTTCAGACGTATTCGTCAACAACTTCTCACCGAAAACAAATTTAGTAAGTACCTTCTTTATGCTATTGGTGAAATTATACTCGTGGTTATAGGAATTCTTTTTGCACTTAGTATTAATAATTGGAATACAACACGTGAATTAAAAAAACAAAACCAAGAATTTCTAAAAAAAATGCTTACTGAGTTAGAGCAAAATAAAGTTAGGATAGAATATGCAATTATAAAGGGTGTTCGCAGTTGGCCTGGTTTAGCAAAAGCAACCAAAGCTTGTGATTCTCTTTTAAAACTTACTTACAAAGGATTGAATAAAAGCGACTTAGCATATGTATTGTCAGCTCAAATTGATGCAGGAGGCACAGCACTAGCCTTAAATACAAGTACACATGAAGAATTGTTGAATACAGGTAAATTATATTCATTAGGTGCTAACAAATTAGTAACAGCAATAACCTCCTATTATAAATTATATGAGCGGGAATCAGAATACCAGCAGGCTAACGCTAAATTTAATGAGGATGCGTTCCTTCGATTACAAAGAGGGTTTTTAAAATTACGCTTGGATTATAAAATGGATCCCAAAAATTTTAATATCACTAATTACCCTTATTATTTTGATCGCAATTCTGAAAAATACCAAGAATTACAAGTAGACCTCTATGAAATGAAAACTTATCAAGATTTAAATTTTGATAAGGCTAAATATTTAGCTAATGCAACGGAGAATCTTATTACATTAATTTCTAATGAAATTAAATCTAAAAACAATGATTAAATTCTTTCGACATATTCGTAAATCACTCCTTATGGAAAATAAAACAGGCAAATACTTTAAATACGCTATTGGTGAAATAATTTTAGTAATGATTGGTATTTTATTGGCGTTGCAAGTCAATAATTGGAATGAAGCACGTAAAACTGATAACGCCGAAGCACAAGCTCTAGTTGAATTGTTAGACGAATTCAAAACTAATTATAAAGATCTTTTGCGTGTGGAACGTAGCAAATTAACGGCAGACAAAGAAATTAGAAATAATTTGGAGTTTTTACACAATGATACTATACCTGAAAAAGAAAAATACTACGTCATAAAGCGTTTGGGAATTACCACTTGGGACATGACCTATAAAGTTTTAGATGGTCTCATTAATTCCGGAGCTATTAACAATATTAAAAATGATAGTTTACGAACACTTTTGAACAATTGGGAAAGTATAACAAAGAATTATTTAGGATGGGAACAAAATTATAGTCAGAACAAGGCTAAAGAATTCACTGACTATTTAAATGAAAAAGTTCCGACCTATATAATGCCTCCAGATTCGACATTTACAAAATATGGTCGTCATTATTACGAATCTGAAAAAGAAATTGAACAATATGCGAAGCAAATTGTTTTCGACATTAAATATCAAAATTTACTTAAACAATTGTCAAGAGGATTGTACTTACAATTAAACGGAATACAATTAGTAAAACAAAATCACCACAAAATTGTTACTTTACTAGAAGAAGAAATTAAAAACAATGATTAAATTCTTTCGTCATATACGTAAATCAATCATAATGGAAAACAAATCATCCAAATACTTTAAATATGCCATCGGCGAAATTGTTCTCGTAGTTATTGGAATCTTGATTGCACTGCAAATCAATAATTGGAACCAAGAACACAATAATCGAGATATAGCCAATAATTATATTACTAACTTAATTGAAGAACTAAATATTCAAATTGAGACACTAGACAATGTTTACATTAGCAGGTTTGACAGAAAGTTAAAAGGATTAGAAAGTGCTAAATCATATTTCGAAAAACCATTTACCATCAAGGATACTTTAAGTTTTTTAAATAACATATCTTTTGGTGCTGTTGGCAGCTATGGAATTGAAGATTTTAATCGTAATGTTTTTGAAAGCCTAATAAGTACTGGTGTCATAACGCATATAGAACCAAACTTAAGGAATAAGATATTAGATCACTACGAATATGCTAGGCATGTTGCAGATAGGTCGCAAGCACAAGCAAGCAACTATCAAGACGTTGTTAATGGACTTAGACCATTTTATATTGGGGAAGAAAAACCAATGAGTAGAACAGATCAAATCAGATTTATTAACGCTATAAGTACTGAGGAATTTATTAAACAAGTAAATATTGAAATATCAAATGCGCTTCACAGTATGAGGCGAATATTAAAGGTTAAAAACAATGCTGAAAATTTAATTATTTTGATAGAGCAATATTTAGAAACTCATTAATAACATGTATGATCAAATTCTTTAGACATATACGTAAATCATTAATTGAACAAAATAACATGAGCAAATACTTTAAATACGCTATTGGTGAAATACTACTAGTTGTTATTGGAATATTAATAGCGCTCTCAATTAATAACTGGAATGAAACAAAAAAAGAACAAGCGCTAGAGTTAGACTATTTAATAGGCATAAAAACCGATCTAGAAGACGATTTACCAAATATTGAAAGACGCATTAATGTTATTCTCAGTAAGATTTCTGCATTGCATAAAATTGATTCAACCTTTGCAAGAGGTATTGAAACTCATGACATATCCCTTGACACAATAAAATTAACATGGATGCTTAATAGAGGTCAATTTAATAGATTAACAATGGGCTCTTATACGGCATTAACCACCAATGCATCTGCAGGTCTAATTCAGAATACTGAGCTTCTTCAATCAATTCAAAATTTGTATGAATCCAGGTATCCTGGAAGTTTAAGTGTATATGAAGATCTTAAGAGGCGCGAGGAATATTTAGGTTGGAAATATGCCAAAGAATACAAAAAATCAACCATTCAAGTTTTTTTTATTGATAACCCCAACAAAGATGAAGTGCTAGCCGATTTTAATTTTTATTACAGACAACAAGGCCTTATGTATAATCATCTAAATAGGCAACTTGATGAGATGCAAAAAATTATAGACGACATTAATACAGAAGTAAATAATCGCAAGTAATGTTTAAATTTTTCAAACAAATAAGACGTAACCTCATGGAGCAAAACAAAACCTCTAAATACTTTAAATACGCAATTGGCGAAATAATACTTGTGGTTATCGGAATATTGATCGCCTTGAGCATCAATACTTGGAACGAAAATAATAAAAGTGAGAAGGAAGCCAGCTTTCAATTGTCAAAACTAAGGGATAATTTAAAGGCAGATAAATTACAGCTTAAGAATGCCATAGCAAGTGATAGCCTTTATGTCGATAACCTCCTTTTTTGTATCAAAGTTTTATCAAACGAGATTGTAGCTCCAAGAGATGAATTTTTAAACCGTTTCCAGTATATATCATCATTAATAAATTTTGACCCAACAAGAGGGACTTTTGAGGGCCTCATTTCATCTGGAAAGATTGAATTGATAAGTAATCAAAATTTGTTAGATGATTTATTTTCGTATTATAATGCCAGTGTATATAGTGCTTGGGATAGTGCTGCAAAAGATTATAGCCGCAATGTTATTATGCCATATATTTTAGGTTTCGATCACATTTCAAATGCTACGAATGAAACTGAAGGACAATATTTTACACAATTTGATCTTTCCAAATTTTCAGTTCCAAGTAAAACCATTGACGATTATAAAAACAACCTATTTATTCTCAATGCACTCCGACAAAAAATTCAATTGCTTGAAGGTCAAAAAGCAGCCTATATAGAATTACTTAAAGTTATTGACTCACTAATCAATAATATTGATACTGAATTAAAATAAAATATGATAAAGTTTTTTAGACATATAAGAAAAGAGCTTATGGAAACAGGAAAAACATCCAAATACTTTAAATACGCCATTGGCGAAATTATACTTGTAATGATAGGAATATTATTAGCCCTTCAAGTATCTGAATGGAACACCAACCGAAAACGTCAACAACAAGAAACACAAATATTGAAAGACCTTCATGAAGAGTTTGTAGAAAACAAAATTCAGTTAGATACGGTTACAAAAAAATATAAAGATGTAAATGATGGTGCAGAGAAAATTATTGCCTTATTCCCAATAGACCCTAAAACTGTAAATATTGATTCTTTGAGTAAGTACTTTTATCGAATGGCTACTAGGTATACTTTTAATCCACAACAATCAACTGTTAATGCATTAACTAATACATCGTCATTCGACTTAATTTCTAATACAGAATTACGTAAACTATTACAACGTTGGTCTGAATTAGTTATAGATTATCAAGAAGATGAGTTAGCCTATATAAGAAATCTTGAAAACACGTATATTCCCTATATGCTTAAGAAAAGAGCTTTTGGCAAAGATGGTCTTAAAAACCCTAAAGTAGATCTGCAGTTTTTAACTGATTTAGAATTTGAGAATATTATAAAGCTAAGATACTTTACTGTTAGGAATGTTGTTGGTTTTGAGGATGAAGTCAGCGAAATTGATTTAGTCTACAACTCCATAAATAGAATAATAGAATTAACTAAAACCAATGATTAAATTCTTTCGTAAAATACGTCAAAACATGATAAAAGAAAATAGGACTTCAAAGTATCTACTCTACGCCATTGGTGAAATTATTCTCGTGGTGATCGGGATTTTAATTGCACTACAGATTAATAATTGGAAACAACAACAACTAGAGCAACAATTCGAGAAGAAAGTACTTAAGGAAATTTTGATTGACACGGAAGAAGATATTATTGAGATGGATAGCGCCTTTTTTTATTTAAAGGAAAGTCAACGTTCAGCAGAGCTAATTATTGACGCTTTCCATAAAAATTTCTCTTATAACGATTCATTAGATGTCCATTTTGCTCTAGCTTTAGACACATGGTCATTATCGCCCAATACAACCGCTTTCGATGCCGCTAAAACGGAAGGGCTGTATCTCATTAAAAATGATTCCATAAGGAAGATGGTCGCTAAAATTAATGGTTATTTTTTTGATTATGTACGAGTTTTAGAAAGTAGATGGCATGACTATAACACGATAGTTGTGTTGCCATACATTTTGCCGTTGTTTGACAATTATAACTTTAAGTCCATGAAACCTACTCACTATGAATCCTTAAAAAATGATACCGTTTATATTGGGATATTACAAACCTTAATTGCAACCCGAACTAGATATATGGATTGGTTAGAAGAACGTTATAACGTCCTTGTTGAATTAAATAGAATAATAAACCTAGAATTAAAATGATCAAATTCTTCCGTCAAATACGCTATAACCTTATGAAAACTGGAAAAACAAGCAAATACTTTAAATATGCTATTGGTGAGATTATACTAGTAGTAATAGGTATTCTCATTGCCTTGCAAATTAATAATTGGAACGAAGAAAAAAAAGCCAAGCAATTTGAATATAAAGTTCTAAATGATATTAGAGGGTCTATGCAAACTAATTATAGACAACTTAAAATGAGTATTGATAATAGCAATAATTATATAAAGTCTGCAGATATTATTTTATCATATTTAGAGAAAAACCTTCCATATCACGATTCTTTAGACACTCATTTTTCTAATGCCATATCCTATTTTGCTCCTACTATAAGAAATGCTGGTTATGAAAGCTTGAAAACGTATGGTTTAAATACCATTACCAACGATTCTATTAAAGAGGCATTAGATATTTATGATAATGAATGGATGCAAACTTTAGGCATTAGACAAGAAGAATACTTCTTTAATACTGTTTCTCCAATTTTAACCGAGCTTTTTGAAACCGTTTCTAGTAGTTCCAAAATGAAGCCTTTTAATTATGAGGAATTACAAAGCTCTAAAAGGTATTTAAGTATTATAAATACATCTAAGGCATACAGAAAAGAACAGATCTATTGGCATGAAAAATGGATAAACAGTATTAAAAAAATAGAGATAATGATTGATGATGAATTAAAGAAACAATAAAATTTTAATCCATCTTGAAAACTAAATTAAATGATTAAATTTTTTCGTCATATTCGTAAATCACTCCTCATGGAAAACAAAACAGGCAAATACTTTAAATATGCCATTGGAGAAATCATCCTTGTCGTTATTGGTATTCTCATTGCACTTAGTATTAATAATTGGAATCAAGACAGAATCAACCAAATAGAAAAAAAAGAACTACTTTCTAAACTAAATGTAGAGTTTAAAGCCAATAAAAAAGTATTGATTGATTATAGAAACGCAGAGAATAAAGCCATGAATTCTAGTATAGAGTTAATGAAGCTCATTGGTGCTCCTGAAGAAGAACTTGCAAGGCATAATTTAGATAGTTTACTTTTTGAGTCTTTCCCTTCCAATGAAATTGCATTTGCTAATAATGCCGTCAATAGCATTGTGCAAAATGGCCGTTTAAATCTCTTTAAAAATGAAACCATTACCACCTTACTCTATGAATGGAATTCCTTATCAGAAATTAGTAAAATTCGATACGAAAAGCTGGACGCATGGAGTAACGAGCAGTTTTTGCCTTTTCTTTTGCCGTATATTTCTTTTAAGGAAATGGATAGTAATGCCAATTACAGATGGGCTGGAAAATCTAAAGTGAAACCCAATTACCACCCTTTATTTCAAAAAGTAGAGTTTGAGAATCTATTGGACAACGCCTTATGGTTACACCAACAAATTATTGAAAGACTTATAGAAACTGAAGAACTCATTGATAATATCATTGAAGTAACTAAAACAGACTAATATGATTAAATTTTTTAGACATATACGCAAAACATTCCCCTCCTTGGAGGGGATTAAGGGGTGGGTCACACTATGAGAAAAATAATACCCTATAATCCAGATTTAGTACCACTTGCGAAAAAACTTCGCAACAACATGACTTTTGGCGAAATTGCCCTTTGGCGAGAAATAAACAACAAAAAGCTCGGAGTAAGGTTCAGCAGGCAAATACCCATCGATAATTTTATAGTCGATTTTTACTGTAAAGACCTTAACTTGGCAATAGAAATAGATGGTTCCGTTCATTTCGTGGAAGGACAGCAAGAAAAGGATGCGATTCGTCAAAGTCTCCTTGAATCTTTAGGAGTAAATGTTATAAGGTTTAGTGATTTAGATGTGAAGAACAACCTGAACTGTGTGTTGTTGGAGATTAAAAAAATAATAATAGAGGGGAAACCCACCCCTTAATCCCCTCCCAAGAGGGGAAAAGTTTATAGATATGATTAAATTTTTCAGAAAAATACGCTACAACCTCATGGAAACTGGAAAAACAGGAAAATACCTTAAATACGCCATTGGTGAAATAATCCTTGTTGTAATTGGTATTTTAATTGCGTTAAGTATTAACAATTGGAACGAAAACAGAAAAAATACTAAGCAAGGGCATTCATTAATGAAAGAACTTCTAAGCGAGTTTCAACTTCATATTGGTACTTTTGATTATGGGTTAGAGAATCATATAGAAAGTATAGAAAATCAGCAAAAAATATTTAATGTAATTAACTTAGAAAGTGTTGGAACTGATAGTTTATTTGATATTTTCGGATTTGCCAATATCGATGTAAATATAACATCTAATACGTATGAGAAAATTAAAAATCAAGGTATTGGTAAGCTTTCTGAAAATGATTCCTTAAATAATGCTATTAATCATTTTTTTATGGAAAGGATTGTTTTATACAATAAAAGAATTGACTATTACTTAGAACGAACGAAATCTAGGGAAAAATATTTAAACGAATCTAATCTCCATTTTAAAAATGATTTAGTCAAAGCATTTCCTATGATTAATGAAGAGGTTAGGAAAGAAAGTTTACTCAATTTTATAAAAACACCGCGCACCCAAAGAATAATTATTCAATCATATTATGACAAGGTTAGTGCAATAGAATATCTCATTAGACGAAAGAAAATTTGGGTAGAACTTATGACTGCCATACATAAAGAGTTATCATTAACAGAAGCTAAGTTGGAACCATTGCCTAGCTTCGATAAATATTTAGATTATAGCATAACCGAATGATAAAATTCTTCAGAAAAATAAGATACGACCTCATGGAAACTGGAAAAACAGGCAAATACTTTAAATACGCCATTGGTGAAATCATACTTGTTGTCATTGGTATTTTAATTGCGCTTTCAATTAATAACTGGAATGAAAGCAGAAAAGACAGCATTAAAGAACGTGCCTATCTAATCAACTTAACTAAAGATATAAAAGCAGATATATCCTATAATAATGGAAATATTTTTGAACGTTATGATGAAAAAGTTGAAGCGCTTAAAAATGGCAAAGCATATTACCAAGGCACATATACTATTGCGGACACCTTAACTTTTTTAAACGATTTAGGCTATGGTGCTGTTTTTGGAAATGTTATCTGGGCATTTAATAAAACAACTTATAATCAGCTAGTCAACACTGGAGACTTTAAAATTATTGAGAACGATTCGTTAAGAGAATCTATTCAAAATTACTACAACCTTTTAAATGGTATTGATGAAAGTAGCGAAGGCAAAGAGACAGGATATGTAAAGTACACAAATTCTTTGGCACCATTTAATAGAGAGGACGCAGATTTTATATCTGAATTTGATCAAACATTTTTTCTTTCCAAATTAAAATCTGAAGAGTTTTACAAATTACTCAATTTAGAATTAACCTTAGCGTCCGACATAAAACGCAAAGCTACCAGAGTAAATAACAGAGCAGAAAAGCTTGTAAAATTAATTGAAACCCACTTAAAAGAATGATAAAGTTCTTCAGAAAAATTCGCTACAACCTTATGGAAACTGGAAAAACAGGTAAATACTTTAAATATGCCATTGGTGAAATTGTACTCGTGGTTATTGGGATATTGATTGCTATACAACTCAACGATTGGCGTCATGATAGCTCGAATACTAAACAAAAACAAATCGTTTTAAATGCGTTACAGCTTGAATTTGAGGCTAACCTCAAACAACTAGATACTGTACTTCATTATATTGGAAAAGTCAAAGAATATTATCCTATTGCTAACAAAATGATTAAGAATCCAGATGGAAATTATTCAAAACAAGATGTAAGTAACTCCATCGTGAATCTTTCATACACATGGTCTTTTAATCCAAGTAATGGCGCTTTGCGTTCTGCTATTTCCTCTAGTCAAATTCATTTGTTAAAAAACAACAGATTAATAGAGCTTTTGTTTAGTTGGGAAGATGTGGTAAAAGATTCTGAAGAAGAAGCGACACGATTGAGACAGTATCAATATGACTCGTTTTTTAAACATGCCGAATATATGCGCATGTCAGATGTATGGCGTAATGATTTCCCAAATATGGCAATTGCAAATAGCCCTTCGGATTATAAAGGCCTTTTAAAAGATGTGTTTTTTGAAGATTATAGCACACTTTCTTATGCCTTTGCTGATGAATATGTAACAGAATTAAATATTATTAAAAATCAAAATAAAGAGATTTTAGCATTAATTAAAGCCGATATAAAAGAACAATAAAACAATGATTAAATTTTTTAGACATATAAGAAAAGACCTTATGGAGAAAAACAAAACAGGCAAATACTTTAAATACGCCATTGGCGAAATTGTCTTAGTGGTTATTGGAATACTGATTGCGCTTTCAATTAATAATTGGAATGAAAACAGAAAAAACAACAAATTATTGGTCACTTATTACGAGAGATTACTCATAGATATCCAAAATGACTTAAAAGAAATAGAAACTTATCAAAATTATTTTAGAAGCAGTATAGACCCTATACAAAAAGAAATAGTCAATATTCAATCACCTAATTACAATACAGACTCTTTATATAATAACGTTGGTAATTGGATACGATTTACGAGAGAGTTTTCACCTAATAAATCAACTTACGAAGACTTTCTTTCAACAGGTAATATTAATTTAATAGACAATCAAAATTTAAAAACTTCAATTCTTGACTTGTACACTGTTAAATATCCTGATTTTCTATTTTATCAAACTAGAGGTAATACCATTACAACAAATATTAGAACCTCAAACTACATGGATCAAATAAGTTATTTAGACATTTTTAGAAATGATTCACCAAATTGGTTTGATCCTGAGTTCGAATCTCAACGCCCTAGACGCCAACACAAGTGGCTGAAAGATAAAGAATCTCCTGAATTTTTAAGATTTGAAAACATACTAGCTCTAACCTCAGAAATGACTTATGGTAATATGGTAAGACTCGACAAACTTAAACCTGAATTAGAAAGTTTAATTGAATTTATAAATAGCGAATTAAAAACAGATGATTAAATTTGATAAATGAACATTCAAAACTACATAAACGGAAATTTCCATAATCCAATTCAAGATAATTGGTTGGATAACTATAATCCATCAAATGGTGAGATTTATACTAACATTACTCAAATGTCTCCTCGAGCGCAGTCGAGAGGTTTATAATGAAAATGTACTTTGTATATATATTAAAATGTTACGATGGTCTGACTTACACCGGAGTTACTAACAATGTTTCAAGACGATTAGATGAACATCAAAGAGGATTAAATAAAAATTGTTTTACATTTAAAAGAATACCATTAGAATTAATATTCCATCAAGAATTTAATGATGTAAATCAAGCTATATATTTTGAAAAGAAAATCAAGAACTGGAGTGGAAAGAAAAAGTTAGCTTTGGCAAATGGTAATTTCGACATGATACAAATTTTATCAGAATGTCGAAATGCTACACATTCAAAATATAATATAGAAACAAAAATAGGTCTCGACTGCGCTCGACCTGACATAAAAGAATGAAAATACAAAACTACATCAACGGCAATTTTCACAATCCAATACAAGATGATTGGTTAGACAACTACAATCCATCAAATGGAGAAGTGTATAGTCTAATTCCGAATTCATCCAGCGACGATGTTGAAAACGCATACATTGCAGCAAAATCCGCCTTCCCAAGTTGGAGCCAAACCACCTTAGAAGAACGAAGCAGAGTCATGCTCAAAATTTCAGAGCTCATTGAAGCTAATCTTGATCGTTTAGCTGAAGCTGAAAGTAAAGACAACGGGAAACCTTTATGGTTAGCAAAAGCTGTTGATATACCAAGAGCGTCAAGTAACTTTAGATTCTTTGGTAATGCTATAACACAATTTGCAAGTGAAAGTCATGAAAGTGTAGGTCATGATGCTATAAACTATACCTTACGACAACCTATTGGTGTTGTTGGTTGTATTTCACCTTGGAACCTTCCACTCTATCTCTTTACCTGGAAAATTGCGCCTGCAATTGCTGCTGGTAATTGTGTGGTTGCAAAACCAAGTGAAGTTACACCGATGACAGCGTATTTATTAGGTGAAATTTGTACAGAAGCAGGTCTCCCAAAAGGTGTGTTAAACATCGTTCATGGTTTAGGTACAACTACAGGACAAGCCATTGTAGAACATCCAGATATTAAAGCCATTTCCTTTA
>Ga0316205_10002993_pt1 | contig 16567 bp, 17 predicted proteins | sample 3monthpyrite_MG_FD_204941 | JGI IMG/M metagenome (GOLD analysis project Ga0316205, IMG submission 204941) | Microbial mat bacterial communities from mineral coupon in-situ incubated in ocean water Damariscotta River, Maine, United States -... | ecosystem: Environmental > Aquatic > Marine >... | reverse complement strand
CTAGCGTTGCCACGAGTGGTGCCACTAGTGGTGGCGCCACTCGTGGCACTAAAGTCTTTACCTTTGCGCCTTCTGCCGATGCATCACGAGGTGTTTTACGTGAAGAAGGCTTTGCCAATGCCGACACCGTCGCCAAACTATTAAACGATCAAGAAATGCAAAGCCAAGTCAAAGATTCGGTGATTTGGATTGATGAGGCAGGGTTACTATCCAGTAAGGATATGGGTGATATTTTTGATATTGCCAAAGCACAAAATGCGCGGGTTATTCTCTCCGGTGATATAAAACAGCATAGCAGCGTTAAGCGTGGCGATGCCTTTGCAATACTACAACAGCATGCCAATCTACAACCCGCCAATATTGACACGATTAGACGACAGCAAGGCGAATATCGGGAGGCAGTCACCGCCATATCTGAGGGTAAGGTTGAGCAAGGTTTTAACATATTTGATCGGCTTGGCAAAATACAAGAAATCGAAGATGAGAACGACCGCTATAAAACCCTTGCCGATGATTATATTACTGTCATCGATAAGGGTAAAAGCGCGCTGATAGTATCACCTACCCATAAAGAAGCGGATAAGGTAACAAGTGAGGTTCGTAGCCAATTACAGCAAGCAGGCAAGCTCAAAGGCGAAGCCCAACAATTTGTCACTTATAAGAATTTGCAACTCACCGAAGCACAGAAAACCGATACTCGTTTTTATGAGGTCGGGCAGTCTGTCAAATTTAACCAGAAGGCAACAGGCATTCAACGTGGTGAACGGTTGCAGGTGATTGCCGTTGATCAACAGAAAAACACCGTTTTGTTAGAAAATAGCCAAAGAGAAAAGCGACAATTACCGCTTGAACACAGCAAACGCTTTAACATCTATAGTGCCAAAAACATAGAATTGCAAAAAGGTGACAAGATTCGTATTACTGAAAATGGTTCTAGCCTAGATAAACACCGTTTAAGCAACGGTAGACTCTACGATATCAAGGAATTTGACACTCATGGCAACATCAAATTAAGCAATGGTTGGCTGTTAGGTAAGGAGACAGGCAATATCACCCATGGTTACGTTACAACCTCCCATGCCTCACAAGGTAAAACGGTGGATGAGGTCTTTATCGCCCAAAGCGTCGATTCTTTCCCCGCTTCCGGTGCTGAACAATTTTACGTCTCTGCCAGTCGTGGCAAGCAGGATATTCACATCTACACCGATGACAAAGGTGAATTGCTAAAACATGTCGGTGAATCCAGCAAGCGGATGAGTGCCACACAAATGCTTGCCGATAATCCAGAAAGCGAACAAAAATTAACGAATCATCAGCGATTATTAGATTTATATTCCCGATTTGAACCAATCAGGCAATATATGAAAGAGGTCAAAGACAAAGCTCAACAATATCTCTATGATCATCATCCCGGTCAAAACCATAATCAACATGACAGAACCGAAAAATGGGTAGATCGGGTAAAATCACGCACCCGTGCCGATGATTTAGAACCGGAAATAGATATTTAGAAAATCAAAAAACATAAGGGATTATATAATGAGCAATGTATATGACAATATATACACCAAAAAACCCGACAGTAAAGTAACCGAACCGGAGGCAGAAAAATTACCACCAAGCGAATATAAAGAAAAAGCCATGTATCATTATCAGCGAGATAGTGACAAGCCTCTTGCGCTAATGATTGATAATGGCGATTCTAAGTTCAGTTTTCCCTATCCCTATATGCGGATGGCATTTATAAACAATCAAAAAGAAATAGAAATCCTCTATTTCACCGACAATGTAATTATCAAGGGAAAGAATTTAGAACCGCTCTTTGAAAGAATTCATCAACATAAAGCCACTTATATTCGTTCCGCCAACAGAAATGACCTCGAAAAAGATTATACAACCTTTATCGATGGGATTTCAGTCAAAGAACGTTAGGACAGGGAACAATTTACCCTAATTTCAAGAACCCCGTTCGAGTCATTGTTCAACGCACTGATGCACCTACTACCCTAACCGACATTGTGCCATCCGCGTTAGGGATCGTTACCCGCAGGGCTGAGACTCACGTTTTTTTGTGAGGCTCAGTTTTACTCAGTGAAAGTCTTTTCTTCACTGAGTAAAATAGAGCCCGACCCGTAGGGTAACGCCCAGTTACAACAGAATAATAGTCATTAAAGTTTTACATATATGTTACCTTGTCACGTATTTTGAAAATTAATAAAAACTGATAAAAATTGTCACATAATTTTAATATTGCTACTGAAAATATCCTATATACTTTAAAATATGGATGAAAATATCAGCGATGCTCTTAGCCAACTTTCAGATAATATCTTTATTACAGGAGCTATTATGCTAGGAATATCCTTTACGTGTCTTTCTCAGCAATTCCAGATAAATGAACTTCGTAAAAATTTAGCAAAGCAGAAAAATCAATACGAAGTTCTAACAGTCAATTAACTATTTTGTTGGCGTAACTTCGCCCAAAGACAAAAAGGTGAGTACATTAAGCCCTATACCTAAAACACTTGCAGCGATACTTAGATTACTCTCTGTTGTATTGCCACTAGGGTCTTCATCAACATTAACAATATGGTTTTTGCCGTTTTGATCTTGAACTTCTATATAGTAAGACATGAAAATTTCCTCGAATTTGAATTATAAAAATCAATATTAGGACTTTAAGGGATAGTAAAAGCCTGTATTAGACCTTTAGCCCATAAGTTCTAATTTATTTCACTGGTTAAGGTTTTCTATAGGCACACCTCCGCCTAGCCACCAATAATGGCTAAAAAATAATCTATGTGTTTAGGGGGTTAAATCCCTTTAAGAGCTAGAGACAAGGTGTTTTAAGGTGGAGGGCTCATTATCAATCCTTCTTAGATAACGTATCTGTGATTAGTAATAATATTTTTTTTAGCACTTAGCCATGTAAGGAATAATGTTCTTACTTAATAGATGTGAGACGAGTTAGATGTGGAAACTCTGAACTACCCCACCTGCAAATTTGTTTTTTTTATTAAATAATTTTTGCTTGAACTAATATAAAGGAAATAGCCGATAGATTACAACAGCCAAATAGAAGTTTTTTTACTTTTTAGTGAAATTTTTTGATTTTGATTACTCACAAATCCTGTTCCGGCTCTTGTTGGGTGCGTTCGTGCTGTTGTTCTTTAGTTAAATTTGATGATGGAATATTATCGGGTGCGATGCCGTAAAAACTCTCAAAGCTTTCGCTTTGACCTTCGAGATTGTTTATCGCCATCTCGATATTTTCCGTCACGCTTTCCCCGAACCAAGTTTCTTCGACGAGTTTGTGTCGGATATCATCAATGGCGGAAGTAAGTGCTGAAATATTTTGAGATGCCTTGCTCATTGTCGATTCCTGCTAGATAATAGATTTCAAATATTAACATCTTGATACTCGTATCTTGGTGCGAGTATCAAGATGCTAACAAAATAATTCAGGGGTGGGTATATCTATATGGGAATGTTTTCAAGAATTTTCCAACAAGCAAGAAACACGCACGATTCTCCCAATTCCTCGACTTCCTCAACAAATTCTATTGTTCCTAATTATCTCTATCAACCCGAACAACCACTATTGCAGCTAACCCAAAGTGATAGATTTGCGGTGCATAATGCTTTTGAGGGCGTGCAAATATTCGGCGGTACGGGTTCGGGTAAAAGCTCGGGGTCGGGTCGAGCATTGGCGCATGCTTTCCTACGTTCGGGCTGGGGCGGTCTGGTTTTATGCGCAAAACCCGAAGAACGGGCGTTATGGGAGCATTACGCTAAAGAGACAGGACGCAGTCATTCTATTTTAGTTATTAATGGCGATAACGGATTAGGTTTTAACTTCCTTGATTATGAGTTGGCACGGATTGACAGTGGTGCAACGACTGATAATGTAGTTTCGGTGTTACTGAATATTATTGAAGCATCCAAGAAGAATAAAAACAGCAATTCGGAAAATCCTTTCTGGCTTGATGCGAGTCGAGAGTTTCTAAGTAATGCGATTGATGTGTTATTAACCGCTTATGGGCAAGTTAGATTAGCGGATATATTGAAACTAGCGCAAACCATCCAGCGCAGCGAAGAAGAGTTACAGGATACGGAGTGGCAGGAAAAATCATTTTGTTTCCAGACAATACGTAAAGCGCATCAAAAGCCTATGCGTACGATCGCCAAGGAAGATCTACAAGCCACCGCTGACTATTTTCGTTACACCTTTGGCAGATTGGATAGTAAAACACGATCGAACCTCGTAGCAACGCTCTCAAGCCTAATTAGCCCATTTCTAAAAGGCAAGTTAAGAACATTATTATGTACTGATACTAAAATCGTTCCTGAAATGACTCATGAGGGAATTATTATCATTCTGGATTTACCGATTAAGACATGGGAACAAGCGGGCATTGTGGCACAGCATATTTTTAAATATTCATGGCAGCGTGCCACAGAACGCCGAGCAAAAACCCAAAAGACAAGACCTGTCTTTCTTTGGGCGGATGAGTGCCAACTATTTACAAGCAACTATGATAGTGAATTTCAGAGTACGGCTCGTTCTTCAAAAGCCTGTACCGTTTATATCACGCAGAGCATAGAAGCCTATTTGCATGCGCAGGGAGGTAATGAACATGCTGTATACAGCATGTTAACCAATTTTCAGACCAAGATATTTCACACCAATACCGATAATCGCACCAATCAATATGCCGCTGATTTAATCGGAAAGTGGAAACAGTTACGACATAATCAATCAAATTCTAGCGGTTCGAGTCGTTCATCAGGTGAGAGTATCAGCAAGTCAAAAGGCTGGTCGAGCGGTTCCAGTGGCTCAAGCGGTATTAATAGCCAGTCGGGTTATTCATATAGCAATTCGGAGAATAAAAGCCATAGCAGCAGCACGAATGAAGGCATGAGCAACAATCAAAGCAGCGGTAGCCAAGAAGTGATTGATTATCTATTGCAACCGTCTTTCTTTACCTACCATTTGCGTAAAGGTGGCAGAGAAAACGGCTTTATCGTTGATGGGGTGGTTATCAATGGCGGGCAGATATGGAGCAATCGCACCCCTGCCCTGATATGTAAGTTTCCACAAAAATAAAGAACATAAAGAAAATAAAAATGCGGAAATTATTATCATTCCTCGGTAATTTAATCTATTTTCTGAGCTATCCTCTTTTTTGGTTATTCAGTTTATTGTGGTTTATTATCTTCGGTATAGGTAAGAATCCGGTGTTTAGCTGGATTCTAGCATTAGTATTCTGGTATGCCTATCATGCAGGTTTTAGAGATGCAATTCCTATCCCCTATACCAATATCCTGATTGAAACGGGTGAAGAGAATGCCATTTTATACCTAATAATTGCATTGGTTGTTATGCCCTTCTTCGCTAGAAAAGTCTATGACAGCCTGTTTTCAAGAGGGGTATGGAACGTTATCAAAGACCCGTTAAATCTCAGAAAGAACAAAAAACGCCCAACAAGGAAGCCCCCGCCACAGGTGCAACCCGTCAAAATCATCGTGCCATCGGTCAAGCCCGATAGCATCGGTAATGCGGTTGCTCGCCTATCCCCTCACCTGCAAAGGCTGATTAGTGGGGTGGATAGAGCAAAGAACACTCAAAATCAGAGCGTAAATTAATCATTTAGTTCTTGAATGATTAATTTACCCAGTCAAGCTATAATAACGTGACAAGCTAACAGATATGGAATTGTTTAAATTATGGCTCGAAATCCTTACGTTATTACGGTTAAAGATCGTTCGGCAGGTGAAAATTACATCAGCCGAAAGCTACATGAAGAAACATTATTTGATAATGATGAATATTACCCCAGTGCGAGGCGTTCATTCAGCAAAGCCCGTGCGGATGCGGAGAAGCTAAATCGCTGGTGTGAGAATCATTTGAATAGTGAACAATGGATACAGCTTAAAAACGCGATAAGAGCCGCTAGGAAGCGCAAGAACGACCAAACAGGTACAAATCAACCTCCTGCAACAATTACCATCTCACGGGATGCATGGACGGTATTATCCGACCTATCAAAGCATCATGGGCTGACGTTATCAGAATTTATCATTAAGAAGCATGAAAAGGCTTGGCTTAAATTGTGGGATTAGGTAATTCCTATCTCTAAATTGTAAGAGGGGTCTGAAGCCCAACGGAACGAAAAGTATCGCTAAGCGATTAGATCGATTACGGGGTTTGAAGTCCATCGGTACTAAAAGTCACTATAAGCTATCCTCTCCCGATTTTACCCGCTGTCATTTTGGTGTACACCTTAACTTGATGTCAGGGTACATGCCTAAATTGCGTCAGATTAGAGTTATGGTTGTAATTTATGGGCACTGCATTTCACTGCTCATAGAGCCTAAACTGACACTTTTTACTCTTACAGTAATTTTTTGTTCCGATGGGCTTCAGACCCCTAAGAGAACCCTTCATTTTCTTTTAAGGTGTATTCATTAGAGTTTTACTAGGGATTAAAATCCCTAGTAAAACGGTACCTTTTCTACAAAGGTACCTGATGTTCCGTGGAATAATTGATAAGCTCTTAAGGAAAAACAATGCTATCTTTACACGATAAAAAAGCATCCTACCAACCAAAAAGTCGAGAATATCCAGAAACCTGGCCAGGCTACGCGTGGGCGATACTCATTGCTTCCATTGGGGGGATAATCTCTCTGATACCATTTGCTACAGCAAATACTCTGGGAATAAGTTCTACTGATGATTTAATAAAAGGACAATGGCATTTAATAAGCAATTCTACATTTTTAGATAACAACAATAATGCCGCCAAAAACTCACCTATTGCAATAACGGACTGGAAGGGCAAATTCTCAAGTAATCAAGACATGATAACAGGCCAATTAACTGACTCAATAACTGGTAGTGAATTTAAGTCAATCAATGGCCATGTATCCGGTATTTTACGAGCAAACATACTTTCTCTATCATACGGTTCGAAAGATTTACACGGATCAGGTTCGGGATCTTGGATACTTAAATACCAACAGGACGGAGCTCAAACTTTTGTTGGGCGATCTATTGGTTGGGATTGCACCAGAGAAATTGTCACCGCCTGTCCCGCAATTTTTACTAAAAATACCAAATTAGCAATCGAAAAATACGAATCTCACCTTGCTATCCCATGCACGAAGTTTTCTCTAGTTTTACCAGACAATGATCAGGCAGGAGTCTCTAAATCCATATGCTCATAACACAAAGTATTATTTCTAACCCATAACGCGAAGGAGGTCAAAATGAACATTCACTGTATTTAAACTTGCGGCCTTATTGGGGTTTGAACCCCTTATTCATCGTGTCAGCCACCATTTTTTACTCCTCTGCTTTTTATTGAGTGACGGAGGAGTTTGAGGGGGAACACCTCAATTTAATGCTTTTAGTGGTGAGCATAGCGAACTCATTTAAAATCTTTTGGGTTTTATGTCTTAACTGCGTACTCGTAGTAAGACTTTTTGTTTTCTGCTTCTCATGTCGTGACAGGAACAAATTAGCTGTAGCTTGAGCGAATACAAGGAGGAACGCAGGAAAAACGGGTTTGGTACTTTCTTTCATCGTATAAAAACGTCTTTTTGTTTTTGTGGGATGAAAGATAAGTACGGTTTTTGTTTTTTTGAGTAGTCCTTGTATTTTAGCGAATGCGGAGGCTAATCTTGTGTATGGCATGATATGAGAAGCAAAGAGCAGAACGAGGGAGCTGTCTTTTGAGAACGGAGTGAACAAGAAAATATATTGGTTATTTGTGAAGCGTAGCAAACAAATTCATTATATCTGAAAAAGACTCTAAACATGATTGAATTCCCTTCTCGCACTTCATTCATCAAGAAATGCTTTTAAATGCCCCCTAAAACGCACAGAGATGGGCTACAAGGTATGAACAGTTAAAAAAGGTAGGTTTTCTTACCAAATAGAAAAGTGGTTCTGTATGAGCTTCTATGTAGCCAAATCCACTTTTCTATTTTGCCAAGCTAACTTTTTGATGCTTTCAGTTATTGAATCCGATTGAAAATTACTCTTCTGCCTATCCTCTAACCAAATAATCAAAAATTAAGATTGGTGAGCAAAGCGAACTCAATTTTTAAATGAGTGCTCCTGATTACACGTATGCGTTTTTGTAATTGGAGATTATCATAAATAATTTTGATCTAGCATAAAATAGTTTTATACATGTTTAAAAAGATTTCAGACATAAAAAACATAGGTTTCCACTATTTATTTACGTGATTTTAAAATAAATATAAATCAACAGGTTAAAAAAGTTATCCACAGATTGACGATTTTTCGAGCTTTTTTTTCTCTAGTGTTATATATGTTATATATAGTGTTAATAGTGTTACGGATTTTTTGAAAGTCCGAAAAATATATAAAAATCAATATTTTATCCTGTGGATAAGTAGTTAATTTATGTGTGAAACGACGAAACTCTATGTGTGAAACGACGAAACTCTATGTGTGAAACGACGAAGATCTATGTGTGAAACGACGAAGCATGTGTGAAACGACGAAAAAAATGATTAACTTTATGTGTGAAACGACGAAGCATGTGTGAAACGACGAAAAAAAATGATTGACTTTATGTGTGAAACGACGAAATATAAGTGAAACGATGAGTGCAACCTGAAATTCTACACATGACAAAGGATACTTCAGATTATAAATGGAATTTAAAATGAAAGCCCTGCTACCGATACGCCACCCTAACCGAGATTTTTTTATTGCTGACTTTGGTGATGTCATACCAAAAAGCGATATTGCAAGCATGGAACATCCACTTTTTACCCTTTCTACCAAACCAGATACCGCAATCAGATATTACGAACATAATGGAAACAGAGTAACAATTACCCCTAGCGTGTTAGGACTAACTACAATCCACGATAAAGATATTTTGATTTATTGCATTAGCCAACTAATGAAGGGGGTTAATGAAGCAATAGACAAAGCTAAGGCGAATGGCAAAGAAGAATATGAAGCCCCATCAAGAAAAGTCAGATTTAAAGCTCATGATTTACTTGTGACAACAAATAGGCAAACAAGCGGAGACGGTTATTCAAGACTAAAAACCGCACTAAAAAGATTAAAAGGAACATCAATAGAAACCAATATAAAAACCAACGGTATCGAAATAACAGAAGGTTTTGGAATTATTGACAGTTATAAAATAGTACATGAAAACCCCGACACAAAACGTATGGTAGAGCTTGAAGTAACCCTATCAAAATGGATTTATAGCTCAATATTAGGAAGAGAAGTATTAAGCATTAATCGTGACTATTTTAGGCTTAGAAAACCTATAGAACGACGCATTTACGAGATTGCACGCAAACACTGTAATGATAAACCATATTGGAAAATAGGACTTGATAAGCTTCATAAGAAGGTTGGCTCATCAAGTAGCAGAACAGAATTTAAGCGAATGCTTAATCATATGGTTAAGCACGATCATTTGCCTGATTACAGCATAGCGATTGAAGAAAATAACGTTGTAGCTTTTTATACTAAGAACCCACAAAAAAATAAAAATTATGATGATTTCAACGAACCATTTTTAAAGCTTGAAACAATAGAAAAAGCCAAAAATATAATCCTACCCTTTGGGTTAGATGTTTACGCTTTAAAAGATGATTGGGTACATTGGTGGAGAGAATCAGGAGAGCCAAAGCTGACTAGTCCAGATGGGGCTTTTATAAATTTCTGTAAAAAACGAGTTAATAAACATGTATAATTGTATATATTTATACATGTTTATTATAATTCCGACAAACTCTTTTTTCCTTTTTTAACAAATAATAAATCCAATGCCTCTTCTAAAAGTTCTTGATTTGTTTTTTCTTCCTCAATGCCAATATATTTTAATTGCTTCGATATATCCTTAGAGAAATGACCTGCAATTAAAACTTTTCCCTGTCTACTAGACGATTTTTTAGGGTTATCATTTATTCCCTTATTCTTTATTTTATCTTTTGGTGGTTTTATATCTTTGCTGACTTTTGCAGCATCCAAAGCCGATTGTAGTGAATTATTTTTTGTCATGCGCCTACCTTCTCTTTATTGTATATATTTATACACATATACTCGTATAATTGTATAATCTCTTTTGCAGCCTTCCCACTTGGCTCATATTCTTGTACCGCTAAACCTTCACCTTGCGCCCTAAAATAAGCTTTTCGATTGCCAATTTTAATAGGGCAAACATCAGCGTTTATTGACTTGGCTGCACTCTCCGCTTCTCCTGTTTCTTTTCCTGTAGGTGGGACAAAATTTTGGATGATTGAAAAAGGTTTTTCTAACTGTCTTACTATGTCGATAGTATGCATCATTGATTTAATATCAAAAACGGCTGCCTTTGTCGGTATCAGCACAAAATCAGAAACTTTTGCAGCTTCATAGGCTATATCACGAGCAACGGCAGCCCCATCAATTATTATAAGTGCTGTTCCTGCGTCTTTGGCTGCTTCCAGCATTGCAGAAAGCCGAATGGCTTGAATTGATAAAACGGCTGGCGTTTCTGCCTCTCTAGTATCTTTCCAAAAGCTTGCGGTAGCTTGTGGGTCTAAATCAAAAATTGCGGTTCTTTTTCCATCATGTTCGGCTGCAACAGCTAAACAAGTTGCAATAGTTGTTTTACCTACTCCGCCTTTTTGCGAAAGAATAGATAATACTTTCATAATGATACACCTTAATATACATGTTTATAATTAAACGTGTTTATATTTATACAAATATATTTGTATAAATGCAAGATAGAATTTCACCCCCTAAACCTTGAGGAAAGACGATAAAATTACCAGACAAATAAAAAGTCTTTAAATATGTAACAAGCTCACGCTGTAATTTTAACCGAGCGTTTTTCCACCAATTATCCCAAGAATATTTTAAACAGGCTTGAATAGCTCATATGAGATTTGCCGATGCTGTTTGTTGTATGCGTTAGGGATCGTTACCCGAAGGGCTGAGACTCGCGTCTTTTTGTGAGGCTCAGTTTTACTCAGTGAAAGTCTTTTCTTCATTGAGTAAAATAGAGCCCGACCCGTAGGGTAACGCCCAACATAGGTCAAAATCCTTGCAAATAATTCTAACGAGTTATTTACTTTTAAAACATATCTAGGTATCAATACCTAATCATCCTACTTGATAAAAGAGATATCCAGAATGTCACTCACCGAAAATCAAACTCGCCTAGCCGTCACTATCGATAGGCATGTAAATCAAGTTATCGCCAACGGTGGCGGTGATAAAGAATTGTTAGAATCTATGTATGATCAAATGGGAACGTTCAGGCAAGTACTGGATACATGCAGCGGTGAAGATATAGACATTCTATGTCAGCAATATGAAGGGTTTTATCGCTTTGCAAAATTACTGGAAAACCTAGCTCTAGGTATCGCAGACGGTACGATTCCCGTACCCAAGTAAAATGTTCTACTTTCTGAAAGTGAATCCTTAGCGCCCATTTACGCACCAATGTGCATAATATCCATCAGTTAAATAATCCTGCCATATATGTTGCCGTAAAATATTAGCCGTGCTATGTTCAGCCTTTGCTTACATCACATAAGCGCAATATATTGCCGTGATATCGCTGTCTCGACAGACCTGTCTCTCAGGGAGAAATTATGAGAAGTCTTATAGCTCTGCTGTTTTTTAATCCTTCAACATTCATTTCTATTCACAGTAGCAGGGCAGGGCGCTGGCATTTTAGCCGACCATAAGACCGCTGGCTCTACATTCGCTCCACTCACTCCTAGATCATTTTGCTTGAATATTGAGAGATATTGATAATGTATCGCATCAGGTTTGCTGTACTGCCTTTTCTGATTTTTGTTGTTCTGATTCTAAATAGTGGCTGTTTTCATAAGGGTGATGACGACCCACAACAAGAAACTATTGTTGAACCTAAAATTGTAATTAGTCCTGACATTGCCAAAGCATTTAACTTAGACCCGAACAAAAAAGATACAGATGGCGACGGTCTTAGCGATGTTTTTGAACTGACCTATGCTTTCCCTATATTACAACCTGATATCCTAGATACAGATGGTAACGGCATCAATGACGGCGAAGAAGATACTGACGGTGATGGGCTATCAAATATACAAGAACAAGAATTAAACACTAGTCCGTTAGAGCAAGACTCCGATAGTGATTTTCTAAGCGATGAGCAAGAAGTTAACCTCCATAAAACAAATCCATTACTTGCTGATACGGACGGCGACGGCATATTAGATGGTCGTGAAATCATAAATGGCAGCGATCCGTTACTTGCCGACGCTGAACGCTCCGTTATATCGAAAAATGTAATTACAACAACCAACCATGAAACAGGTCAAAAAGAAAACATAAAAATTGCTATCACCGGGCAAGGTGATCTTAGTAGCAAAATAATCATCCGCAACTGGTCTGACTCCAAAGCGGTTGGTCAAGTAGGACGAAGTTTTGATATTTCATTGCCACCGGAAGATATATCAAAAATGGAGTCTGTGGAAATAACATTACCTTTTGATGTTGATGATTCACAAATCACAGATGAAAGCCAACTTTCCATCTTCACCATAAGCCCTGATACAAATTTCTGGGAAGAATTACCAAGCCAAGTAAATATAACCGATTCTACCGTCACGGCTACAACTACGCATTTTTCTCCCTTCCAAATAGCTGATAGCAATGCGTTCAATGAATCGCTAGACAATATTCCTTCTACATGTGACGCAATCGATGATCCAAACGCTGCACCAGTCGATGTTGTATTGGCTATAGATTCTTCTGGAAGTATGGAAGACAACGACCCTAATAATTTAAGAATTACGGCATCACGTAATTTTGTCCAGGTGATGAAGAGTACCGACAGGGTCGCAATTGTTGATTTTGACAGTTATGCCGCCTTATGGATAGGGTTATCTAATAATCAAGATGCAATATTTAGAGCACTTAGCAGAATAGATTCTTATGGTGGTACCGATATTGGGTTTGGTGTTAATAGAGCAATTGGTGAACTGATAAACAATAGTGACGCCTCAATCAACAGGGCTATTATTCTGCTTACAGATGGTATCGGTGATTATAATCACAATTTTACAACTCGTATGGCAGACGAGAATATTAGAGCTTTTACCATCGGTTTAACCGGAGAAGTTGACGGAGAGCTATTGCAATCTATTGCCGATGGAACCAATGGTACCTATAAAAAAATTAACGATGCAGATGGACTTATCAGTATTTTCGAGGAATTATCAACCGTCTTTGGGGATGATGGAACAGATGATGATGAAGATGGATTAACAAATTGCCAAGAGGTTCAAGGATTCTATTTACCAAAATCCGGTGGATTAATTCACACAGACCCCAAAAACCCGGATACAGATGGCGATGGCGTTTCCGATGGGGCAGAAGTTGGCTCCCTTGAACATGGAACAAACAGTTCAACATCAAAAATCATTTGGGTAGCGAAAAACCCCTCATCTAATCCAACAAAAGTAGATACAGACGGCGACACAATTCTTGATCCTGATGAATATCGTCTAACAACAGATGCGTTTTCAAGAGATACGGACAATGATGCTATTACCGATAATCTTGAAATAAATACATATGAAACAGACCCAACGAATCCGGATTCTGACGGTGACGGCCTCACTGACACATATGAAATACTAAATTCCGCCGAAGGCTTTGACCCCAATATTTTTGATTACAAAGCCAATTGGAAAAACCGAGCCTTATTTATGGCCGAACTATCAAAGGGGGCGGTGCTCGGTGACATTATTGATATTGACACATCACTGGAACTTTACGGACAAATCGCAGGTGGATTCTTTGTTATAACCGATGTTAGAGACTTTGTTGCAAATATTTTTAAAGGCGAATGGATTTCTGCGGGCATAAGCGCTGTCTCCATAATACCTCTAATTGGTGATGTCGGAGGAGCAGGATTAAGAGTTGCAAAATTCCTTGAAAAATTTTCAAGAGCAAGATATGAAGTAATCAGACTGCTTAATAAACATTTTGACGAAGTAGCAAGACATGAGGTCATAGGAATACGTCATAAGCATTATGACAATATTGACTGGGTAAAAAAATATCTACCAACTGTTCCTGAAAAATCCGCTTCATGGGCTCTAAAGCCTTTTGCAAGGGGGAAGGCGCTAGAAAAACCAATCGGGGATATATTAAAAAAAGACGATGAAGCCTTAATAGGATTATATGGAAATTTTCCAAAAATAGATATGTGGAATCCCGTTGGAGGAAAAGCAGTGAGTATTAAAACGCTAGACTTAGACGCAAAAACTTATCAAAATGTCTCTGCGTTCAAAAGTAAAATTAACAGATATGCTAAAGAGTTAAATGGTTTTGAAAAAGCTTCAGGTAAATCAATAGAATTAAATAAAAAAATACAAATAAAGAAAGGTGAAGTAGGATTAAAAGAATTAGTTATGGGTTTTCCTCGCAGTCTCGATAATGATTTTGTTAAAATTATAGATGAAATAGTAGGAAAACACGGTATTAAGATTACGTCAATAGTGGCGCCATAATGTTAATTGAAATTTTTTCTTTAGATATATATGAGAATGAGGGATATATATTTATATTTCCAATGTCAAAATTGTCTAGTTATGGCCACTTTGAAGAATTACCTTCGATAAAAATTAACTATAAAACAACATCAACAGATGTAGGAAAATTAATATTAAAAGCATCAAAAAAAGTTAGAAATTATATTTTTAAAGAAAATCCATTTACAGAAGAAGAAATACTTAAAGATATTGGTGCAAAGAAATGGGTTACGTTCATTAATAAATCTTGCCATTGTTCGGTCTATCAGTGGAAAAACTCTGATAAAATCATCATTTCCCCAGGTTATCGCAGTGCTAGTGGATTTGAATATGGTGATGAATTAGAGGCTAACCTTGATGACCCTCAAGATATTGGCGAAAAAGTCTTAAAAGCACTGCAAACATACGAGCCGAAATACCCGACTAAAAAGAAAAAAAAGTAATTCACTATACCGTAAACTATTCAGACAACGTACTTCTTCCACCGGGCATATGGCGATAGAGGGTGGAGGGCGCGACACCTAACCGCTGCGCCACTTGCTCAACGGTAATATTGGGGTCGCTTAACATGGCTTTAGCCACTACGATATCCTTTTTAGTCATAGCTGGCGGTCTACCTCCTAAACGTCCTCGCGCCCTAGCTGACTCTAAACCTGCCTTAGTACGCTCACGAATGATGGAGCGTTCAAATTCAGCCAGACCGGCAAAAATATGAAAAACCAGACGACCGCTTGATGTGGTGGTGTCGATGGCTTCTGTTAAAGACTGAAAACCCATGCTCTGTTTTTCCAAACCTTCGACCGTTTCAATAAGCTGCTTTATTGAGCGTGCCAGCCGGTCAAGCTTCCAAACTACCAGCGTATCACCCGCCCGCATATATTCGAGGACAGCTTTTAACTCTGGGCGATCACGTTGTGCGCCCGAGGCTTTTTCAACAAAGATTTTCTCACACCCTGATTTTTTGAGGGCGTCAATTTGTAATTCCGGGTTTTGATCTTGAGTTGAGACACGGGCATAACCAATAAGCATAATATTTCCCCTTAAATTCCAATTCTCCTAAAACTTATCTGCACACTAGCTTTTAAGAGAGCATGTTTCAAGAAATAGTTTTGGGAGATGGAAAGGGGCGGTTTATAGAGTTTTAAGGCAGAGGGGGAATATCTCCCAAAAACGAACGTTTATAAAAGGGCTAAAGCAATAATTTCAAGAATAGTCGCTCAACATAAACAGCCAATCGAGCAATCATAAATTATCGAACAAGTGGAACTTTACGTACCTTTGTAGGATTTAACCCAACGGTTTATAAAAAAATCAGGTGGCGGTTTACGTACCTTTGACAGAAAACAACCCAAGGTTGTTGGGCTTCATGCCGATATGTTGTTGAGAAAAATATCAAGGAGGCTTGAAAATATGGGCAATATTAAAGTTAACAACAGTTTAATTAAGGATTCAATATCTCATCCAAAACAGGGAGATGTTATACCTCATATTAAAAATATATTAGATGATGGCTACGAAGTAGATATTATTGATGATATGAGAAACACTATAAAAAATCTAAATAACAGCAATGATTTAAAAGAGCATATAAAAACTCTGTAATTATTTTTATAAAACCATACTGATAATGGCGTTTAAGGCAAAGGCTAGAGTGTCGTTATTGTGAGAAATAGTTAATAGAAGGATGAGCCATGAAGCTGGAAGATATATTTGGTGTTGCGCCAAAAGAAATAACGGCCAAAGATATTAACAAGGCTATAGATGAAGTTTTACCAAAAAATATGGTGTATCGCTTAACAAATCATACCAGAAAACAAGTCTATCACGGGGTTACAGAAAACTTAGAAAGACGACTTAAAGAACCTGATTGCCTGACAAAACTTTTCGTTATTTATGTCATTTTCATCAAACATCAAATACTTGGCAACTGATTTCAAACTCATCGACAATTGAATTAGGCGGTCGATAACGTTTGCTGGGAGACACC